>Ga0070661_100000165_pt1 | contig 54127 bp, 64 predicted proteins | sample KBSC43metaG_FD_64663 | JGI IMG/M metagenome (GOLD analysis project Ga0070661, IMG submission 64663) | Corn rhizosphere microbial communities from Kellogg Biological Station, Michigan, USA - KBS C4-3 metaG | ecosystem: Host-associated > Plants > Roots > Rhizosphere > Soil ... | reverse complement strand
CGGCATCCTCATTGTCATGGCGCTCCTAGCCGTCTTCCGCACGCACTAATCTTCCATGAAACTTGCCGTCCTCAAGGAACGCCGTGCCGGTGAGGCGCGCGTCGCCGCCACGCCGGAAACGGTGAAGAAGCTCAAGGGCCTTGGCCTGGACGTCGCCGTCGAGCGCGGCGCGGGTGCCGGCGCGAAGATCGCCGATGCCGATTACGAAGCGGCGGGCGCCACCATCGCGCCCGATGCGGCAGCTGCGCTTTCGAACGCCGACATCGTGTTCAAGGTGCGCGGGCCGGAAGCGAACGAAATCGCGGCGATGAAAAAAGGGGCGGTCTATGCCTCTCTGCTTTCGCCTTTCACGGAAAAAGACACGATCAACGCGCTGGCTGGTGCAGGTGTCACCGCGTTCGCGATGGAATTGCTGCCGCGCATCAGCCGCGCGCAATCCATGGACGTGTTGTCGTCTCAGGCAAACCTCGCCGGATACAAGGCGGTGATCGACGCCGCCGCGCAATTCGGCCGCGCCATGCCGATGATGATGACGGCGGCGGGTACCATCGCGCCCGCGCGCGTGTTCATCATGGGCGTCGGTGTTGCAGGTTTGCAGGCCATCGCAACGGCGAAACGTCTCGGCGCCATCGTTTCGGCAACAGACGTTCGTCCTGCCACGAAAGAACAGGTCGAATCCCTCGGCGGCACCTTCATCGCCGTGATGGACGACGAATTCGCGCAAGCCCAGACCGCCGGCGGCTACGCGAAAGAAATGTCGAAGGAGTATCAGGCGAAGCAGGCCGCTCTCGTCGCCGATCACATCAAGAAACAGGACATCGTCATAACCACCGCGCTCATCCCCGGTCGCAAGGCGCCGGTGCTGGTGAGCGAAGAGATGGTCAGGACGATGAAGCCCGGTTCGATCATCGTCGATCTCGCAGCAGAGCAGGGCGGCAACTGCCCGCTGACGAAGGCCAACGAAGTGACCGAATCTCATGGCGTGACTCTCATGGGCTACACCAACCTGCCCGCACGCCTGGCCGTCGACACCTCGTCGCTCTATTCGCGCAACCTGTTCAATTTCGTGAGTCTGATCGTCGACAAGAAGACAGGCGCGCTCGCACTCAACTGGGAAGACGAGATCGTCAAGGGCGCGGGGCTGACCCGCGACGGCGAAATCGTGCATCCGTCATTGAAAGCCTGAGACCATGGAACTCGTCGATCCGATTGTCTTCCGTCTCACCATCTTCGTGCTCGCGATCTTCGTGGGCTATTTCGTGGTGTGGTCCGTCACGCCCGCGCTGCACACGCCCTTGATGGCGGTGACCAACGCGATCTCTTCGGTGATCGTGGTGGGCGCGCTGATCGCGGTCGCCGTGCCGGTGATCGACTCGGCATCATGGACCTCCAAAGGACTCGGCTTCTTCGCGCTGATCCTCGCCAGCGTGAACATCTTCGGCGGCTTCCTCGTCACCCAGCGCATGCTGGCGATGTACAAGAAGAAAGGCTGAGACCGCGATGAAAGCCGATATCGCAGCCATTCTTTATCTCGTCAGCGGCGTGCTGTTCATCATGGCGCTGCGTGGGCTGTCTTCGCCCGCATCGTCCCGAGCGGGCAATCGCAACGGCATGATCGGCATGGCGATTGCCATCGTCACGACCTTGTGGGTCGCGGGCGTCACCGATCCCATCACTTGGGCACTCGTTATCGGCGGTCTCGCCATCGGCGGTGGCGTAGGTGCTGTCACCGCGCGGCGCATCGCCATGACGGACATGCCGCAACTTGTTGCCGCCTTCCATTCGCTGGTCGGTTTGGCGGCGGTGGTGGTTGCCGGTGCCGCGTTCTATTCGCCGGATGCGTTCGGCATCGGCGCCGAAGGCGCGATCCGCGCGCAAAGCCTGATCGAAATGAGCCTCGGCGTCGCCATTGGCGCGATCACCTTTGCTGGTTCGATCATCGCCTTCGCCAAGCTAAACGGCAATATGAGCGGCGCGCCCATCATCCTGCCCGCGCGCCACGCGCTCAACATCCTGATCTTTGCGGCCATCGTGGCACTGGTCGTCTATTTCTGCATGGCACAGGCGGCGTGGACGTTCTGGGCTATCGCGGTGCTCAGCTTTATCTTCGGTATCACGCTCATCATTCCCATCGGCGGCGCAGACATGCCGGTGGTGGTCTCGATGCTCAATTCCTATTCGGGGTGGGCGGCCGCCGCGATGGGCTTCACGCTCGAAAATTCCGCGCTCATCATCACCGGCGCATTGGTCGGCTCGTCGGGTGCGATCCTCTCCTACATCATGTGCAAGGGGATGAACCGCAGTTTCATCTCCGTGATCCTCGGCGGCTTCGGCGGCGAAACGGGCGGTCCCGCAGGCCCGGCCGAAACGCGCCCCGTGAAGCAAGGCTCGGCGGAAGACGCGGCCTTCATCATGAAGAACGCAGGCTCGGTCATCATCGTGCCGGGTTACGGCATGGCGGTGGCGCAGGCCCAACACGCCGTGCGCGAAATGGCAGATATCCTCAAGAAGGAAGGCGTGAAGGTTTCCTACGCCATTCATCCCGTTGCGGGCCGCATGCCCGGCCACATGAATGTGCTGCTCGCCGAAGCGAACGTGCCATACGACGAAGTGTTCGAGCTGGAAGACATCAACTCGCAATTCGCACAGGCCGACGTGGCTTATGTCATCGGCGCGAACGACGTCACCAATCCGTCCGCCAAGACCGATCCCAAATCGCCGATCTTCGGCATGCCGATCCTCGACGTGGAAAAAGCCAAGACCGTGCTCTTCATCAAGCGCGGCATGGGCTCGGGCTATGCGGGTGTGGAGAACGAGTTGTTCTTCCGCGACAACACGATGATGTTGTTCGGCGACGCCAAGAAGATGACCGAAGAAATCGTGAAATTTCTCGGTTAGTTCGGAAGAAGAATCTTCCGCCGCGCCGCCACCGCTTCATATACCCAGTTGCGCACATGCCGCGCGCGCGCGGTCTGCAACACATCGCGCCGCGCTGAAAGCCAGAACGTGCCGGTGATTGCAATTTCCTTTGGCAGAAGGCGCACCAGCTCCGGCGCCGTCTCCCCCATGAAACAGGGCAGGATGCCGAGCCCCACATCGCGCGCGATCATCTCCTGCTGCGCGCGGATGGAGGAGCTTGAGATGATCGGCTTCAGGCCCGGCAACACATCGTCGAGATAGCGAAGCTCATTGGCATAGAGCAGGTCGTCGATATAGCCGATCAGCGAATGCCGCCGCAGTTCCAGCACGGTCGAAGGCCTGCCGTTCTTTTCCAGATAGCCCCGCGTCGCATAAAGCCCCAGCGTGTAATCGGTGAGTTTCTCGATTTCGAGCCGCGCATCCTCGGGCCGCCCAAGCGTGATCGCGATATCCACCTCGCGCATCGCGGATGAAAGGAAACCGGGCATCGCCACGATCTCAAGCTGCAGCTTCGGCCGTTTGGCGACGAGTTGCGGCACGGCGGGCGCGATGATCGCGGTGCCGAACCCTTCCGAGGTCGAGATGCGCACCACGCCCGAACTCGTTTCCCCGATGGCCGTGCGCACCCCTTCGGTCGCGGTTTCCACGCGGCTGGCTTCCTCGAACAGCCGGTTGCCGTTGGCGGTGAGGAACTGGCCGGAACGCCCGCGCGCGATCAAGGTGCAGTTGAGCGCCTGTTCCAGTCGCGCCATGCGGCGGCCAACCGTCGTCGGATCGAGCCCCAATTGATCCGCCGCGCCCTGCAACGATTTGTGCCGCGCGACAGAGAGGAAAATCCGCAAATCGTCCCAATTGTACATGGGCCGCAGCCTATGCTGCATTTTTGCAGGTAACAACCGGTGAATTTGCAGCCAGCGGCGGAGCCGGCTGTGCTATGCCGCGACCAGAAAACAAGCCAGAAAACAGGGACGGAAAACCGCCATGCGCACACTCTCCCATTTCATCGCCGGCAACCATGTCGAAGGCACATCGGGCCGCTTCGGCGATATCTTCAATCCCGCAACCGGCGAAGTTCAGGCCAAGGTGGCGTTCGCGTCGCGCGCCGAGGTGCGCAAGGCCGTTGAAGCCGCGCTGAAGGCTTTCCCCGCATGGTCGAGCGTCAATCCGCAGCGCCGCGCGCGGGTGATGTTCAACTTCAAGGGCCTGGTCGAAAAGCACATGGACGAACTGGCGCACATGCTCTCGTCCGAACACGGCAAGGTACTCGCGGATTCCCGCGGCGACGTGCAGCGCGGATTGGAAGTGATCGAATTCGCCTGCGGCATCCCGCATCTGCAGAAGGGCGAATATACCGAAGGCGCAGGCCCCGGCATCGACATCTATTCCATGCGCCAACCGCTGGGCGTGGTCGCGGGCATCACGCCGTTCAACTTCCCTGCCATGATCCCGATGTGGATGTTCGGCGTTGCGATCGCGTGCGGTAACTGCTTCATCAACAAACCCAGCGAAAAAGACCCCTCTGTCCCGCTGCGTCTGGCGGAGTTGTTCATGGAAGCGGGCGGCCCTGCGGGCGTGCTCCAGGTCGTCAACGGCGACAAGGAAGCGGTCGACGCCATCCTCGAAGATCCCGACATCCAGGCGGTGAGCTTCGTCGGTTCATCGGCGATTGCCGAATATGTCTATGCGCGCGGTACAGCCCATGGAAAGCGCGTGCAGGCGATGGGCGGAGCGAAAAACCACGCCATCATCATGCCCGATGCCGATCTCGATCAGGTGACGAACGAATTGATCGGCGCGGGCTACGGCTCGGCGGGCGAACGCTGCATGGCGATTTCGGTGGCCGTGCCGGTCGGCCAGAAAACCGCCGATGCGCTGGTCGAACGTCTCAAGCCCCGCGTCGAAAGTTTGCGCGTCGCGCCTCCCACCGATCCTGACGCCGATTACGGCCCGATGGTCACCGCTGCCCACCGCGACAAGGTCGCCTCCTATATCGAGATGGGCGTAAAGGAAGGTGCGAAGCTCATCGTCGACGGACGTGGATTCAAGTTGCAGGGCTATGAAAAGGGCTTCTACATGGGCGGATCGCTGTTCGACCACGTCAGGCCGGACATGCAATCCTACAAGGACGAGATCTTCGGCCCCGTGCTGCAGATCGCGCGCGCGAAAGATTTCGACGAAGCCATTTCGCTTCCCACCAAGCACCAATATGGCAACGGCGTCGCCATCTTCACCCGCGACGGCGATTCCGCGCGCGAATTCGCGGCCAAGGTGCAGGTCGGCATGGTGGGTATCAACATCCCTATCCCCGTGCCGCTCGCCTATCATACCTTCGGCGGCTGGAAGCGCTCGGCTTTCGGCGACGTCAACGTGCACGGCCCCGAAGGCGTGCGCTTCTACACCAAGGTCAAAACCGTCACCGCCCGCTGGCCCAAGGGCGGCGTGCGCGAGAATCCGGATTTCAATATCCCCACGATGAAATAAAGGCGAAGGGGCGGGGAATGGCGTCGTTGTTCGAGAAGATCGTCGGCATGCCCCTCTCCGCCGCTCGTCATCGCGAGGAGATCGCGCTCTATTTGCGGTTCCGCGACGCCTCCACGATGCGCGCCGTGATGAACGAAAACCTCTCGCACATCACGCAGAAATCGGGCGCGTTGTTGGCCGCACAGGCCATCTTCATTGTGGTGGATACGTACGGCATCGAGCATGGCTGGCCGCAGGCGGCGGTTCTTGCCTCTACCCTCATGTTGGTGCTCGCGGCGCTTATCGTCATGACAAATCTGCGCACCACCTATATGGCGAGTTCGCCCGCCGTCGAAGATCCCGCGCAGTTGGAAATCGAATCCATTGCGCAAACCGCGCGCCTTGCTTCGTTGCGCGGTGCCCGCTTCAACATCGCGCTCTACCTCACCTTCCTGTCGATCATTCTTCTGGGCTTCGGCGCTTTCGAGGCGACTGTCGCCTGAGGGCTGGCGAAAAGTCGTGAAAGCCGTTACCTTTTTCGCGGGCAGGTGGGGACGCATTTCCCGGCATGAACACGGAACACCCCGGCATCCGCGCACTGGAGCGCGAATGGAAGATAAGTCTTTTCGTGGTGATCGGCGGCTTCGTGATCGCGATTGCGGTCGCGGCCTTTCTCACTTTCGGAAATAAGCAACACGCCGTGGTGCCCGATCAGACGCAGGTCGCGGAACCTACGCCGCCTTCCGACGAGGTGGCCAATGGATTGAACGATCCCTCGCAGGTCTGCCGCACCGCGCTCGCCAATGCGAAGAATTTCGGCGTGTTGCCGAATGACGGCCGCCTTGCCGACCCCGATCCGCGCCAGACCGATCAGGAAGGCCGCTACATCTGCGACGCCGCAACGGGCAAAGCCAAATATTCCATCGCGGTCGACATCGTTTGCGAGGACGTCGCGAAGGATCAATGCGTCAGCATCTACAGCATCGCCGAGGACGACGGCTCGGTGCTCTACCAGCGTCAGAATTGAGAGGCGCGATCAGCCCTTCACGCCGCCCAGCTTGCAGATATGTTTCCATTCGGCGGGTGTAACCGGCTGCACCGAAAGCCGCGGCTCGCGCGCCAGAACAATGTCCTTCAGCTTCGGATCGGCCTTCACCTGGGCCAAGGTCACGGGCTTTGGCACATCCTTCACCGCTTTCACATCGACAAGTCCGAACTTGCCCGTCTCGTCCGTCGGATCGGGTTTGTATTCGGTGATCACCTCGACGATGCCGACGATCTGCTTCTCGTCGCCCGTGTGATAGAAGAAGCCGAGATCGCCCTTCTTCATCGCTTTCATGTGCTTGGCGGCGGCGAAATTGCGCACGCCGCTCCACGGCTCGCCCTTCGCGCCGCGCTTCTTTTGCATCTCCCACGAGAAGGTCTCGGGCTCGGTCTTGAACAGCCAGTAATTCATCGGGAGTTTCCTTCAGAGCTTGGCTTCGCAATTGTTGATCGTCGCCCGCCACGGCCGCACGATCGATGAGGCGAACAATCCCGCCTTCGTATAAGGGTCGTTCGCAGCCCAGCGCTCGGCGGCTTCCAGGCTGTCGGCTTCGAGGATGATGAAGCTGCCGATCATGTTGCCGTTTCCGTCGAGAAACGGTCCGCCCAGCCGCAATTGACCGCCTTCCGCGCTGTCCTTGCCATAGGCCAGGTGTTTCTCGCGCGTGGCCATGCGCAATGCCATCGAATCCGGTTTGTCGAGCGAGGTGATCGCAAACAGCATTTCTTTCTCCCTTTCCGATTCTATTCGCTTTTGAGCGGCCGTCCCATCAGCCGTGGAACCGCATCGCCAAGCGAAAGCGTTCCGTCGAGGATTGCCGCCATCGTTTCGGCGATCGGCAATTCGACGTTTTGCCGCTTTGCGCGCGCCACCAGTGCAGGCGCGGTCTCGATGCCTTCGGCAAGCGGCTTTCCGGGTGCGGTGAGAGCCTTCAACGTCTCGCCCCTGCCGAGTTGAAGCCCCGCCGCATAGTTGCGCGAAGTGGGGCTGGTCGCGGTCAACACCAGATCGCCCAATCCCGAAAGCCCCATCAAAGTTTCGGTGCGCGCGCCCAACGCTTCGCCGAGCCGGCTCAATTCCGCGAAGCTGCGCGCAAGCAAGGCCGCGCGCGCGCTCTCGCCAAGATTCATGCCCGCAACCATCCCACAGCAGATCGCATAGACATTCTTTGCCGCCCCGCCCAGCGCAACGCCCACAATGTCGTCGCTCGCATAGGGGCGGAAGGTGCCATGCGCCATCGTCGCCTGCAGGCGCGCGGCGATTTCCGGTTTGGCGGCGATGGTCACCGCCGTCGGCAGGCCCAGCGCCACATCCCGTGCGAAAGATGGACCGGAGAGCATCGCCGGTTCGCAGTCCGGCGCTTCCGCCTGAAGTACTTCGGTCAGCAATTGTCCTGTGCCGCGTTCGATGCCCTTGGCGCAGAGCACAATCGGCGTGGCTTTCCGAAGATGTGGCCGGAGTCTCTTCAGCGTCGCGCGCAGATGCTGGGCCGGCGCCACCATCAGGATGGCGTCGGTCTTCGCCACCTCGGCCATGTCTGTGGTGGCCACAATGTTGGCAGGCAGTTGAATGTCCGGCAGGTAGCGCCCATTTACGTGGGTTGTGCCGATTTCGTGCACCACTTCGGGCTCGAGCGCCCAGAGCGTCACGTTCCGCCCCCCGCGCGCGGCCACCAGTGCCAGCGCGGTTCCCCATGCGCCCGCCCCCACAACTGCGATATTCTCATAAGGCTTTGTTTCAGAAGCCATTTCCTGCCAGCCCAAAAGATTGAACGATTTGTTGAATATTCAGAAATACCCCCTATAATCCTTGGAGATAAGAAGACTTGTCCGGTGGAGTGAAACGTTCATGGCCGAAAAAGAAGACGTCCGCACGCAGATTGTGGAAGCCGCGAAGAAGCGGTTTTCGCATTTCGGCTATGCGAAGACCACAATGGCCGAAGTCGCCACCGACTGTTCGATGTCGCCGGGCAACCTCTACCGATTCTTTCCCGGCAAGCTCGACATCGCCGAATATATCGCCACCCAGGATTTCGAAAACCATCTCGGCCATCTCGCGCTCCTCGCCGAAGCGCCCGGCAAGACGGCGCGCGAGCGCCTCCACGATCTGCTGTTCGAAGAACTGCGCCGCACCTATCACAAGCTCGAAAGCGATCCGCGCGCCTATGAGATCGCGCTGATCATTTCGCGCGAACGCCCCGAATTTGCCAATTGGATGCTTGCCAACGAACGCAAGATCATCGTCAAGGTGCTCGAGAGCGGCCTCAAACAGGGCGAATTCCAAAGCTGCGGTTGTCCTATCGAAACCACCGCCGAGATGATCCAGGCCGCGGTGATGAAATTCCGTTATCCGCAGCTCTGGTCCAAGCTAACCTTGCCTAAGCTCGAACAGGAACTCGAAGGCGTGATGCAGTTGATCGTCGACGGGCTTTCCCCGCGCCTTCCCTGCCCCGAAGCGGCCTGAAGACCACTTCTTTCCGCCATAAAGCGCGAGTACAAAGCGTCATGCGCCGCGCGATCCCATTTCTGCTTTTGCTGCTCGCGAGTCCGATGCTTCAGGGCGCGGGCCAGCCCGCACCGGAAGCCCGTCCGACGTTCAATGCCGAACAGCGCGGCGATCTCGAAAAGATCAGCGCCTATCTGAACGGCATGCACGCCGTCGAAGGCGGCTTTTCGCAGATCAATCCCAATGGCGACGTGACCGGCGGCAAGATCTACATCGACAAGCCCGGCAGGATCCGTTTCGAATACGACGCACCGAACCCCACGCTCGTTCTTTGCGACGGCAGCTCCATCTATGTGCAGAACCGCAAGCTCAACACGGTCGACCGCTATCCGCTCGCCGGAACGCCGCTGCAGCTGATCCTGAAAGACGACATCAGCCTCAAGCAGAACCGTTCGATCCTGGGTCTCCATCGCGAAGGGGATTCGATCATCGTGGACGCGCGCTCCAGCAACAACCGCAAGCAAAGCAACGTCACCCTGGTGTTTGCGAGCGCGCCTGTCGAATTGCGGCAATGGACGGTGATCGACGATCAGGGCCTTTCCACCACTGTCGCCCTGCGCGACGTGCATCCGGTAAGCGATTTGCCCGACAAGCTGTTCCAATACGTCGAAGCGAAGAAGCCATGAGCGCGGCGGTTCCCGTCGTCGGTATCGTCTGCGATCACCGCATGATCGGCCCGCACCCCTTTCATGCGGTGGGCGAGAAATATATCACCGCCGTGCGCGACGGCGCGCAGACCTTGCCGCTGCTCATCCCGTCCCTCGATCCTGCGATCCCGCCCGCGGAAATCCTTTCCGCCGTCGATGGCCTTTTCTTTACAGGCTCGCCGTCGAACGTCGCGCCCGCGCGCTACAACGGAGAAGCCCCGCGGGAAGGCACCTGGCTCGACGAAAAGCGCGATGACACGGCTCTTCCGCTTCTGAAGACCGCCATCGAAAAAGGTGTCCCCACCTTCTGCGTCTGCCGCGGCTTTCAGGAACTGAATGTCGTGATGGGCGGCACGCTGTACCAGCATGTGCAGGAAGTGCCCGGCCGCATGGATCATCGCGAAGACAAGAAGACCGAACTCGATGTGCAATATGGTCCCGCCCACGATGTCCGCGTCGGCGACGGCGGCCTGCTGTCGAAGCTGCTCGCGGAAAAGACCTTTCGCGTGAACTCGCTGCACAGCCAGGGCATCGACAGGCTCGCGCCGTCGTTGTTCGCCGAAGCCACCGCTCCAGATGGCCTCGTCGAGGCCGTTTCCATGCCCGGCGCGCGCGGGTTCCTGCTCGCCGTGCAATGGCACCCGGAATGGAAGTGGCGCGACAACCCCGTATCCCGCGCCCTTTTCGGTGCGTTCGGCGCGGCTATTCGCGAAAGCGCCCGCGCTTAACAATTCCCTAAGTCGGATTTGGCAGGCTCCTTCCCCTGGGGGAATGATCGTGGTCAATCCTGCACGCCTGCTTGGTTTTGCGTTCGCCAACGCCGACCTTCTGTTCGAGGTCGACGAGAAAGGCACGATTGTCTTCGCGACAGGCGCTGCGAGCGAATTCACACGCGAGGCCAAACTTGTCGGGCACCGGGCAGACAGATTGTTCGAGAGCGACGCCGCGCGCAAATTCACGACCTATGTGAAAGGTCTTGGCCATGGCGGTCGCGCCGGTCCATTGAGGCTGAAACTCGCGGGCGGCACCGAAGCGGTGTTGTCGCTCTGCCATCTGCCGCTCAATGGCGACAACATCTCCTGCACCCTGTCGAAGCCGGGCGCAAAGACGTCGTTTGGCGGTGACGGCAAGGACACGAAGACGGGCCTTGCCGATCGCGACGCCTTCATTGCGGGGGCGGGAAAAGTCGCACAGCCGAGCGACACGCTGTCGGTCGTCGACGTGCCAGGCCTTTCCGATGCCGTTGCGCGTCTACCGGAAGGCGAAGCAGCCTTGTTGTTCAGCAGCATCGGTTCGGCGATCAAGGAACTGGGCGCGAAAGTCTCGGGCCGGCTGTCCGACACGGCGTTCGGTGCCATCTCGAATGTCGGCGTGCGCGACAGGCTCGGCCATGCCGTGCGCGAAGCGCTGGAGCAGGGCGGCCTTGGCTCGCTCCCCGTCGAGGAAACGCTCGTCTCGTTGAAGGCGCAAGGCTTGAGCGCCGATCAGCGCATGCTCGCCTTGCGGTACGTCACAGAACGTCTTTCCAAACGTCGCCCGGGCGAAAAGCTCCCCGCCGATCTGGGCATAGCTTTTGAAGGCATGGTGCGCGAGACGGAAGCGCGTGCGCTCAAGCTCACCGAAACGGTAGCGGAAGGATCGTTCGATCTCGCCTTCCAGCCCATCGTGAAACTCTCGAACGGAGAGACGTCCCACTACGAAGCTCTCGCGCGTTTCGCGCAGAACCAGAACACGGGCGAAACCATCCAGTTCGTCGAGGCGCTCGGTATCGCCGATGCCTTCGATGCGGCTGCTGCCATCAAGGTGGTCTCGGCGATCGAACGCGAAGGCGTCCACGGCGCGTCCATCGCGCTCAATCTTTCCGGCCACACGATTTCCACGCCGTCGAGTTTTGCATTGGTCGCGGGGTTCCTCGCGAAGAAGCGCATGCTCGCCAAGCGTGTGCTGATCGAAGTGACGGAGACAGCAGAAATCTCCGATCTCGAAGCCGCCAACAAGGCGCTCCAGGGCTTGCGCGATATGGGCTACCGCGTGGGGCTGGATGACTTCGGTGCGGGCGCCGCTTCGTTTCAGTATCTCCATGCGTTCGGTGTCGATTTTGTGAAGATCGACGGCTCGCTGGTGAAGGAGATCGGAAAATCCGCACGCGACGACGCTTTGCTCAAATCCATCCTCAAGCTCTGCGGCGAGCTGAACATCGAAACCATCGCCGAACATGTCACCGACAAGCAGACCTTCGACCGCGCCCGCGACATCGGCTTCGACATGGGACAGGGCGCATTTCTGGGTGCGCCGATGAGCGATCTGCCGCCCCCGCCCGCATCCGGTCTCGTCGCCCGCCGTCAGGGAATGCGCGAGAGCTGGGGCTGATACACGCTATCCGCGCGTGAACGGCGCCGATGACGAAACGTTCCGGAACAGCCTATAGTGCCCGCACGAATGCGTCCTTGGGGAGGGGCTGATGCGTGGGATATTGTGCGCCGCAACGGTGCTGCTTCTCGGCTTGCCGGCGAACGCCGCTGTGACCGAGAGCACGCCGAATGGGTTCCAGATCGAGCAGACGGTGCATATCGCAGCCCCGCCCGGTGCGGTTTACGCAGCCTTGATCGTGCCCGCGAAATGGTGGAATTCCGATCACACCTTCTCCGGGAACGCCGCCAATCTCAGGATGGAAGCGCGCGGCGGCGGATGTTTCTGCGAAAGCTGGCCGGTCGGTTCGGTGCAGCACGCCACCGTCGTCGATGCCGAGCCCGGCAAGACCTTGCGCCTGCGCGGCCCGCTCGGCCCCTTCCAGGGTCATGGCGTCGACAGCGCGCTCACCTTCACTTTGAAGGCGGCGGGCAACGGCACCGACCTGATGCTCGACAATTCGGTCGGCGGCTATATGAAGGGCGGCTTCGGCAAATGGCCGGGTCTCGCCGACATGATGCTTGCCGAACAGATGTTCCGCCTGAAGCAGTTCATCGAAACAGGCTCACCCAAATCGCATTAGCAGGCCCGCCCGGTTCGCATACCGGCGATAGCCAAAACGGCGTACAGTCTCCGCGCCCACACGGGAGGGTGAGATGGTCAAATTGCCTCCGCCGATCTGGATGTTCCTGTTCCTCGCGCTCGCAGGCGCGGCCAGCGCGATCTATCCCTGGAAATCCGTTCTCGACTTAACGGTGGTGCCGCTCGGCATCGCGCTTGTCGTCATCGGCTTTGCGATTGCGCTATGGGGCCGGATGATCTTTTTCGCCGAAAAGACCGAAATCAATCCGACATCGGAAAAGAACTCCAAACTCGTCACGCGCGGCGCGTTCGCCGTCACCCGCAATCCGATGTATCTGGGCATCGCGATCTTCGCGCTCGGCATCGCCTTCTGGGTGGGCTCGCTGCCGATGTTCGCGGTTCCGGTTTTAATGTTTATCCTTTGTAACCAGATCCATATCCCGTTCGAAGAAGCCAAGATGCGCCGCCAATATGGCGATGCCTTCGACGCCTATACCAGGAAGGTGCGCCGTTGGATTTGAACCCTCGCGTTTGATATAACCTTCGCATGACGCGCAAACGCGCCCTGCTCATCCTCTGCGCCCGGATCGGTTACAACCCATAGCCGTTCTCGCGAACGCATGATTTCGTTTTCCCACTTCGCGAGAGCACCAACATGACCGACACCACCCACAATCTCACCAGGCACTGGCAAACCCTGGACGCCGCCCACCACATCCATCCCTTCACGCAAACTTCCGCGCTTGCTGCCGAAGGCGTGCGCGTCATCACCAGGGCCGATGGCGTCTATCTCTGGGATTCCGAAGGCAAACGCCTGATCGATGGCATGGCGGGCCTGTGGTGCGTGCAGGTGGGTTACGGCAACGGCGAGCTTGCCGAAGCGGGGTGCGAGGCGCTGCGGCGCCTTCCCTATTACAATCACTTTTTCAAAACCTCGAACCCTTACACCATCGAACTGGCCGCCAAGTTGGCCACGATCCTGCCGCAAGGCCATGGCCGCGTGCTGTTCGCCAATTCCGGGTCGGAAGCCAACGACACCGCGCTGAAACTGATCCGGTACTACTGGAATTTGCAGCGCAAGCCGGGAAAGAAAATCCATCTTTCGCGCGATTACGCCTATCACGGTGTCACGTTTGCGGCTGCCTCGCTGTCGGGTCTCACGCCGATGCATCCGCAATGGGATCTGCCGTTGCCGGGTTTCGCCAAGGTGCCCGCGCCTTATTGGTTCGGTGCCGAAGCGGCGGGTTACGGCGATGTCGGTCCGGACGAATTCGGCGTCCTCATCGCGAAGAAACTCGAAGAACGCATCCTCGAACTCGGTCCTGAAAACGTCGCATCGTTTTCCGCCGAACCGGTCCAGGGCGCAGGCGGCGTGATCTTCCCGCCAAAAACTTATTGGCCGGAAATCCAGCGCATCTGCAAGCAATATGACGTGCTCCTGCATCTCGACGAAGTCATCACCGGCTTCGGCCGTACCGGCGAATGGTTCGGCGCACACACCTACAATATCGCCCCCGACATCATGACCATGGCGAAAGGCCTGTCGTCGGGCTACCAGCCGATCTCTGCGATTTCGCTCGGGCCCCGCATGGGCGATGCCATCGCCACGGCGGATGAAGAACTCGTCCATGGCTACACCTATTCCGGCCATCCGGTTGCGTCCGCGGTTGCGTTGCGCAATCTCGAAGTGCTGGAAAAGCAGAACCTGATCCCGCGCGTGAAGACCGTGATCGGCCCCTATCTGCAGCGCCGGCTGCACGAAACCTTTGACGATCATCCGCTGGTGGGCGAGGTGCGCGGCATCGGTCTGCTGGCGGCGATCGAACTCGTGCCGGAGAAGCCGAAGCGCAGCTTCTTCCCGCGCGACGCCGAAGTCGGCACCCGTTGCCGCAACTATTGCTTTGCGAACGGCCTCGTCATGCGCGCGATCCGCGATACGATGGTCTTGAGTCCGCCCTTCATCGTCACCGAAAAGGAAGTGGACGAGATGATCGCCAAGGCGAAAGACGCAATCGACCAGACCGCACGCGACTTCGGAAAGATGTGAGATGGATCTGCGAATCGTCTCGGTGAATGTCGCGCGGCCCCGCATCATCGCGCGCGTGGACGATCAGGCGGTCGAATCCGGCATCGGCAAGATACCCGTCGAAACGGACAGCGTGTTTGTCGGGCGCATCAATATCGAAGGCGACGCCCAGGCCGATCTCACCGTGCATGGCGGGCCGGACAAGGCGGTCTACGCCTATCCGGTCGATCATTGGCCATGGTGGCAGACGAAGGGATTCGAAACCGTGCCCGCCACATTCGGCGAGAATCTCACGCTGGTCGGCGCCAGCGAAGACGATCTTCACATCGGCGACCGTTTCCGTTGGGGAGATGCCGTGCTGGAGGTCAGCCAGCCGCGTGGACCTTGTTACAAATTGGCCATCCATACGGCGCGGGCCGATGCGCCACAGTTGATGACGATTTCGGCACGCTGCGGCTGGTATCTTCGCGTGATCGAAGAAGGCCGGGCGCCCGCCGCCGGCAGCCTGATGACACGAATGTCGGTTGCGTCTGGAAATCCCAGTGTGGGCGAAGCGTTTCGCGCCATGTATCACCCACGCATCCCCCATGAGGTCCGCCAACGGGTGCACGATACCCCCACTTTGGCGCAGGCTTGGCGCGCCGGGCTGGCGAGTCGCCTCAACCTCTGAAGTAACAAATTTACAACTGTCACTATATTTGAGACAGATTCCGGGAACCGCAAAAAATTAGTTGAAACCTGTTGCATAGATGCATAGGTTTAACCGTGAAGGACGGCTCGTCCGGCAGGCACTGCCCCCCCGCTCGCACGCCGGGTGAACGTCTTTCACCGGATGTCGGTCATCCCCTCCCGGCATCCAGCGCGTAAAAAGCGCATACGCCCGGTCAGCCCCCCTGGCCGGGCGTTTTTTTGTCCATCGCGGCGTCGGAAGCCCGGCCCCCTGCAATAAGTTTGACGCACGCGAGAGGGGTGATCGCATATGGCTGTCGATGCCTGCACTTGTTCGCCGTGTTGGTGGCGCATGCGGAGTTCTAATTCACCCGCCGCAACGTCAGATTGATCCGTCCGCCGCCCGGCACCAATGTCGAGCTTCCGGCGATCACCTTGTCGATGCCGTGATAGGCCATGCGCGCCGCGCCGCCGAAGGTCAGCACGTCACCCGACGAAAGTTTGACGCTTGAAGTCGGCCCTTTGCGCGTGTCGCCACCGATACGGAACAGCGCATCGTCGCCCAGCGAAACCGAAAGCACCGGCGCATCGCGCGCCTGCTCGTCGCGATCCTGATGCAATCCCATCTTCGCGCCGGCGCGATAGAGATTGACCAGACAACATTCCGGCGGTTTCGGATAGCCGGTCACCTCGTCCCAAAGCGCAAGCAGCGCCGGCGGAATATCGGGCCAGGGTTCACCCGTCACCGGATGGGTTTTCGCATAACGATAGCCTTCGCGATCCGAAACCCAGCCGAGCGGACCGAAATTGGTTTCCTCGACCGAGAACGGTGCACCACTCTTGGGCATCGTGGGCCGATAGAGCGGCGCTTTTTTTACGCGAGCGAAAACCTCTTCCAGCAGCGTTTCCTGTGCCGTGCGATCGAGCTTCTCCCGCCACAGCGCAACACCCGGCGCGATTTCCAGCTTCACCATTGCCAGCGGCTGGCTTGCGGCTTCGCAAACACTTCCTTGTAGGTGCCTTCATAGCCGTTCGCATCCAGCCATTGCGCGAAATGATGCGGGTCGTAATTTTCGCGCACCCATTTTGCGATGTCCGCTCCATCCGCTTCACCCTCGGCGTACCCTATGAACGGTTTGAGCCAGCGCTGATGCGCCTTGGGAAAATGCAAATACGGCCAGCGTGCGAATTGCCGTTCCGCTTGCGCGCGCGCGCGCCAGCCGCGCGTGTGGATCAGATAAAGCGCGGCCGCAAAGCTCGAACGATCCTGTCCGCCCGAACATTTGACGAGAAACGGACGCGGCGTCTTGTCGAACGCCGCGAACAAATCTGTCAGCATCGCGCGCGTCGGCAATTTGCGGGAATCCAGCATGGCGTCGAAATGAGCCACGCCCAGCTTTTCGCAGATGCGCGTTTCGTAGCGCCACCAGCCGTAATCGGGATTGTGTCCGCGCAGATTGACGAGGCCGCGAATTTTCTGTGACGCCAACATCACCGAAAGGCCGCGAAAATGCGCCTGCGCCGAGCGCGCGATTTCGCCTCGCGTGACCCAATGGAAATTGTAGATGGTATTCAGAAGCTTGCGCATCGATACTCAAGACCAACAAATGCTTGTTGACATTGTTAGAAGCAGCGAACGTTCGATACTCGACAAAGATTCATTCGGGAACTTTTGAATAAAGCTCGACAGCAGGTCAAAAGAGGGGCAGGATTTTTGCATCGCTGACGAAGTTCGAAGGGCGTTGGCGGCTGGGAGACGGATGATGTGCTCCCGCCTGACTCAAACGGGGAGCTTGCTATGTCGAGCTACCAAATACACTACCTCAACCGCCAGAAAACTCTGGCTTGCCTGATGATCGCGCAATGCGCATCCGATGACGACGCCAAGGATCTGGCAACGTCCCTGCCTGGCATCACCCACCGCACCGTCGAGATCTGGCGGGGGGAGACGCTGGTCTATGAGGGCTTCAATCCCCACATCGCCAATTAAGCCCGGCTTGCGCTAGGCTCCCGCCCCTCAAAGAGGAGGGGGAGCATGAAATTCCAGATTCCGGTTCGCAGCCTGAACCGACGCTGGGCGTGGACCAGCCTGTGCGCCATCGGGGCCTTCGCGGTCCTCGCCATCCTGGATACAAGACTCAAATCCGCGACCGGCTTCGGCACTGCCGACCTTCAGCGCGCCACCACCGTCGATGACGTGAATCTGATCCTGGTCGCATGGAGCACCTCGCGCAGCGCGATTTTGGCGGGCTTCAATCTCGGCTTCGATTATCTCTTCATGCCGCTTTGGGGTTTTGCGCTCTTCTATGGCGGGCTCGCCGCGCGCGAGCGTTTCGCACCCCATACCGGCACGGTGCGCCGCCTGCTATCGTTCCTGTGCGCGGTGCCGCTTGCGGGCATGCTGCTTGACGCGATCGAGAACGCCACCGAACTCGGCTGGGTCACGCAAGGCGTAACCGAACGGGCTGTCATGATCGGCAGCACCGCCACCGACGCCAAATGGCTTTGTGTCTTCACCGGCCTGGCATTGTCGATCGCAGCCCTCGCGGGCCGCTTTATTCCGCGCAAGGCCGAATAAAAAGGAGCAGTAAACCCTTCTCGCCTCGGTTCCGGCGGCCCGGTCCACGATCCCCGAGACGGCAATTGTAACGATTTTGTCGGCGTTGCCGTCCGAACGGATTATCTTGGCGTAATCGGGAGTTACAGGATATTTTTGCCGTCCGGGAAATCTTGATCCCGTTATTCCGCAACATGGCTTGACCCGGCGCAGTCCCACAGTATATTGCGCGCCTCCCGCAAGGCCCCTCTTGCGGGAAATGCTCATTCGTTCAAGGATTTAGCTATGTTCGCGGTCGTCCGCACCGGCGGTAAGCAGTACAGGGTCGTCAAGGACGAGGTCCTTTCGATCGACCGTATCGTTGGCGATGTGGGCTCGACCCTCACGCTCGGCGAAGTGCTCCTGCTCGGCGGCGACAGCCCGAAAGCCGGTGCGCCGCTCGTGCAGGGCGCCTCGGTGGCGGCTGAAATCCTGGAACACGGCCGTGGCCCCAAGGTCATCGCCTTCAAGAAGAAGCGCCGGAAGAACACGCACAGGAAGCGTGGCGGACGCGCGCATTTCACCAAGATCAAGATCACCGCGATCAGCGGCTAAGGGCAGAAGACCATGGCGCACAAAAAAGCGGGCGGCTCCTCGCGCAACGGACGCGACTCGGCAGGCCAACGCCTCGGCGTGAAGAAGTTCGGCGGCGAAGTGATTAGCGCCGGCAACGTGATCGTGCGTCAGCGCGGCACGAAGTTCTTCCCCGGCGAAGGTGTCGGCATGGGCAAGGACCACACGCTGTTCGCAACGCGCGACGGAAACGTTGCCTTCAAGACGGGCTTTAAGCGTCGCACCTACGTATCGGTGCTTACGTGGCAAAAGCCGGCGGCGAAGGCAGCGGCAGAATAAGGCGGCCGAAGACATAGGCCGCCAACCAATTGGCGGCTCATCGTATGCGAGGGAGATGGTCCGCCATCTCCCTTTTTTGTTCCCTCGCGATGGAGAGGGAACATGTGTAGCCGATTGGAAACGGAGAGATTGCTCTTGCGCCCGCCGGAGGAGGCCGACATCCCGTCGACGGTCGTCCTCCTGGGCGATTACGACGTCGCCAAGAATCTCGCGAGCGTGCCGCATCCTTTCACGCGCGCCCATGCCGAGGAATTTCTGAAGAAGTCCACCGAGAGCCGCGCATCGGGCACGGCGTATCGTTTTTCCATCGTGCGCAAGGCGGGCGCGATTCATGTCGGAAGTATCGGTCTCGCCTTGAAGGACGGTCAGTTCGAACTTGGTTACTGGCTCGGCCGTCCCTATTGGGGCCAGGGCTACGCGACCGAAGCCGCCAAGCGCGTGGTGGGTTTTGCCTTCCACGACCTGAAGGCGACCAGCGTCTGGGCTGGCCGCTTCCATGATAACCCCGCCTCGGGGCGCGTTCTGGCCAAGCTGGGTGCGGTGCCCAACGGCGTCGAACCGCGCGATTGCATGGCCCGCGGTCACGCGGTCTATTGCAACCTCGTGCTTCTCCACCGGGAGAATTTCGGGAGAAAGAAGGCCGCATGAGCGCGCTTTCCATCCGTCCGCTGACGCCCGATCTGTGGCCCGCGTTTGAAGACCTGTTCGGTCCCAACGGCGCGTGCAGCGGATGCTGGTGCATGTGGTGGCGGATGGCGCGAACGGGTTTCGTGAAAGGGCAGGGGCCGGTGAACAAGGCTGCATTCAAACGCATCGTCAAACGCGGGCCGCCGCCGGGTCTGCTGGCGTTCGAAGGTGATGTCGCGGTCGGCTGGTGCCAGCTCACGCCGCGCAGCGATCTTCCCGTGCTCGATCGTTCGCGCATGCTCGTGCCCGTCGACGACAAACCCGTATGGTCGTTGTCGTGCTTCTATGTGCGCAAAGGCTATCGCAAACGGGGCGTCACCTCGGCGTTGATTACTGCGGCAGTAAAGGAAGCAAAGAAGCAAGGCGCGCCCGCACTCGAAGCCTATCCGTGGGATACGGCGGAGAAGAAAGGCGCATCGACCGTCCACACCGGCGTTGCGTCGACATTTGCGCGCGCCGGTTTCGATGTGGTGGCGCGGCGTGCCGCGCATCGTCCGATCATGCGCAAGACGCTGCGAAAGTCCGCCGCATGAGATTCCTCGACGAGGCCAAGGTCTATATCCAGTCCGGCAACGGCGGTAACGGCTGCGTCTCGTTCCGGCGCGAAAAGTTCATCGAATATGGCGGACCGAACGGCGGCAATGGCGGCAAAGGCGGCAATGTCTGGGCCGAAGCGGTCGAAAACCTCAACACGCTGATCGACTATCGCTACCAGCAACACGTCCGCGCCAAGAACGGCCTGCCCGGCATGGGCAAGGAGATGACGGGTGCGGGCGGCGATGACGCGATCATGCGCGTGCCCGTCGGCACGCAGATTCTGGAAGAAGACGGCGAAACTCTCATCGCCGATCTCGCCAATGAAGGTGATCGGCTGTTGCTGCTCAAGGGCGGCAATGGCGGCTTCGGCAACGCGCATTTCAAAAGCTCCACCAATCAGGCTCCGCGTCACGCCAATCCCGGCCAGCCCGGCGAAGAAAAGACCATCATCCTTCGTCTCAAGCTCATCGCCGATGCCGGATTGATCGGCCTTCCCAATGCCGGCAAATCGACGTTCCTGTCGCGCGTATCGAGCGCCAAACCGAAGATCGCCGATTATCCTTTCACCACGCTTGCACCACAGCTCGGCATGGTTCGCATCGACGAAACCGATTTCGTGATCGCGGATCTTCCCGGATTGATAGAGGGGGCGCATGAAGGCGTAGGCCTGGGCGACAAGTTTCTGGGCCATGCCGAACGCTGCAACGTGATCTTGCATCTGATCGACGGCACCCAGTCCGAGATCGCGAAAAGCTACAAGACGATCCGTGGCGAACTCGAAGCCTATGGTCATGGCCTGACCGACAAGACGGAGATCGTGGCGCTCAACAAGATCGATGCCATCCCAAAATCCGCGCTCGCCAAGAAACGCGCCTCGCTGGAAAAAGCGTGCGGCCACAAGGTCCATTTGATTTCCGGCGTCAGCGGCGAAGGCGTCGACGAAATCCTGCGGGCTATTGCGCGCGAAGTCGTCAAAGGCCGCAAGAAGGGCCGTCCCCAACCCGCCAAGCAACGCGCGTGGACGCCATGAGCGATCCGCTGAAAGATTGCAGGCGGCTGGTCGTCAAAGTCGGCTCCGCATTATTGGTGGATGCCGAAACCGGCGCGCTGCGTCGCGACTGGCTGAAATCGCTTTGCGCCGACATTGCGGCACTCAAGCGCGAAGGCTGCGAAGTGATTTTGGTGTCGTCCGGCGCCATTGCGCTTGGACGCCGCGCGCTCAATCTTAAACCCGGCGCGCTGCGTCTTGAAGAAAGCCAGGCCGCAGCTGCCGCCGGCCAGGTGCGTCTCGCGGAAGCCTATGCCGATATTCTCGCGGGCGAAAACATCGTCGCAGCCCAAATCCTTCTCACGCTTGGCGATACCGAAGAACGCCGCCGCTATCTCAATGCGCGCGCCACAATGCGCACGCTGCTCGCGCTCGGCGCGGTTCCCGTCATCAACGAGAACGACACGGTGGCCACCACCGAAATCCGCTACGGCGACAATGATCGCCTGGGCGCGCGGGTCGCCAGCATGGTCGAGGCCGATTGCCTGATCCTTCTCTCCGATGTCGATGGCCTTTATGAGGCCGACCCCACGCGCAATCCGAACGCGAAACACATCCCCGAAGTCGCATCCATCACGTCGGAGATCGAAACGATGGCGGGCGAATCCATTTCCGGCGTCGGCCGTGGCGGCATGGCGTCCAAGCTCATTGCGGCCAAGATCGCGACGGGTGCGGGCGCGTACGTGCTCATCGCCAAGGGCAAGACCGATCATCCCCTGAGCGCCGTCCGTAATGGTGCGCGTTCGACTTGCTTTCTGGCCAGCGGCACGCCAGCGGCGGCCCGCAAGCGTTGGATCGCAGGCGTGGTCAAACCGAACGGCGCGCTCATCATCGACGCAGGCGCTGTGCGCGCGCTGAAGGAAGGCAAAAGCCTTCTGCCCGCCGGCATCCGCCAGATCGACGGCCGCTTCGAGCGCGGCGATGCCGTGGTCGTACGCGATGGTGACGGCCGCGAAATCGCCCGCGGGTTGGCGGCTTATGGTGCTGCCGATGCCGAACGCATCGCGGGCAAGCGCAGCGTCGAAATCGAAGCCATTCTGGGCTATCGTGGCCGCGATGAAATGATCCATCGCGACGATCTCGTGGTGACGGGCCAATGAATTTGCGCGCGGACAGTACCGAAGCCCTGACAAGTGAAATGCTCGCGCTCGGCCGCGCCGCGCGTTCGGCGGCGCGCGCCATGCGCGAAGCCACCGCCGACACGAAGAACAAGGCTTTGCGTGCCGCCGCTGCCGCCTTGCGCGCACACACCAAAGACATCCTCGCCGCCAACGTCGAAGACCTGGCGAAAGCGAAAACAAACGGCCTGAGCGAATCCATGCTCGACCGCCTCGCGCTCGATGAGAAGCGCATCGAAGCAATGGCCGAAGGTGTTGAAGACGTGGCGTCGTTGCCCGATCCCGTGGGCCGCGAACTTTCGCGCTGGACGCGCCCCAACGGTCTGGACATCTCGCGCGTGGCCACGCCCATCGGCGTCATCGGCATCATCTATGAAAGCCGCCCCAATGTGACGGCGGACGCAGGCGCGCTCGCGCTCAAGGCTGGCAACGTCTCCATCCTGCGTGGCGGTTCGGAATCCGCGCACAGTTCTTCGGCCATTCACGCCGCGTTGCTGGAAGGTTTGCGCGCAGCCGGGTTGCCCGAAGCGGCCATTCAACGCGTACCGACAACGGATCGCGCAGCCGTCGGCCTGATGCTCGAAGGCCTGGACAACTCCATCGACCTCATCATCCCGCGCGGCGGCAAGAGCCTCACCGGCCGTGTGATGAGCGAAGCCCGCGTGCCGGTGCTCGCCCATCTGGAAGGCCTCTGCCACGTTTACGTTCACGAGAAAGCCGACCTTGCAAAAGCCCGCGCCATCGCGCTCAATTCCAAAATGCGCCGCACCAGCATCTGCGGCGCGGCCGAAACGCTTCTGATCGACAAAAGCGTTCTGAAATCCCACGGCCTTCCGATCCTCGAAGACCTAGCGAAAGCCGGATGCGAAATCCGCGCAGATGATGCCGTGCGCGCAATCTTTCCCGCCGCCAAATCCGCCGCCGAAGAAGACTGGCGCACCGAATATCTCGACGCGATCATCGCGGTGAAAACGGTCGATGGCGTGGAAGACGCGATCCGCCACATCGAAACCTACGGCTCGCAACACACCGACTCGATTCTCACCGAAGACAAACAGGCGGCCGAACATTTCTTGTCGGCGCTCGACTCGGCCATCGTGCTGTGGAACGCCTCCACCCAATTCGCGGACGGTGCGGAATTCGGCATGGGCGCGGAAATCGGCATCGGCACCGGCAAGATGCACGCGCGCGGTCCCGTAGGCGTCGAACAGCTCACCACCTTCAAATACATCGTGCGCGGGAGCGGGCAGACGCGGCCGTGAAGCGCAAAGCCTTTCCGTGGATCAAGCCGCCGGGTCCGGTCGCGCCGGGCCTGAAGATCGGCCTGCTCGGCGGTTCGTTCAATCCGGCGCATGCGGGCCACATCCATATCAGCGAGGTCGCGCTGAAACGGCTCGGCCTCGATTACGTCTGGTGGCTGGTCGCGCCGCAAAATCCGCTCAAGCCCATGCAAGGCATGGCGCCGCTGTCGCGCCGTCTCGAATTCGCGGAAGCCGAAACCAACGGCCATCCGCGCATCGTAGTGATGGACATCGAACACGCGCTCGGCACGCGCTACACCATCGAGACGCTGGTCAAGCTCAAGCGCCGTTTCCGCGAAGTGAATTTCGTCTGGCTGATGGGCAGCGACAATCTCGATCAGTTCCGCCGCTGGAAACGCTGGCAGGATATTGTTCGAACCGTCCCCATCGCCGTGGTCACGCGCCCCGGCAGCATCATGGCCATGCTGCATGCCACGCCTGCAATCCGCTTCCGACACGGCCGCACCCGCGATTATCGCGGGTTGGCCGCGGCCAAACCGCCTGCCATCGCCGTGCTGGACGGCCCGCGCAATCCGCTCAGTTCGACCGCCATCCGCGAGGACTGTGCCAAAAGCGAAATCTTTGTGAACCTGTTGCCCGCGTGATAGGATTGCCCCGCACCTTGGGGAGTGCGCAAATTCGGAGGACCACGTTCTGACTGCCAAGAAACCCGTTGCCAAGAAAACCGCTGGCAAGAAACCCGCCGCGAAAAAAGCGTCCGCGAAGAAGAAATCGTTAAAAGTCAAAGCCGCGAAACCGGTCGCTCAGAAGGTTGAAGTACTCAAGGTTGAAGAACCCTCCGTCCTTCCTCGCATCCTGAAATCGCTCGACGACGACAAGGCCGAAGACGTGGTGACGATCCCGCTCCACGGCCGTTCGTCGCTCGCCGACACTATTGTGATCGCGACCGGCCGCTCCTCGCGCCATGTCGCCTCCATCGCCGAACATCTGGCGCGTCGCCTGAAGGAAGCGGGCTATGGCACGCGCCCGGTCGATGGTGCGGCCCAGGGCGACTGGGTGTTGGTGGATGCGGGCGATGTGATCGTCCACGTCTTCCGCCCCGAAGTGCGCGACTATTACGATCTCGAAGGCATGTGGTCGGTGGGCGAACCCGAACGGGCGGCGGCCCGCTAGAGCGCGCGCCCGCGAAGTGGTTTCCGGTTCGCGTCAGCGCGCGCGATCAATTGGAGAATCTTCATGCGGTTGCACGTTTTAGCCGTCGGTCACGCCCGCGGCACGCCGGAAGCCACGCTCACCGAAGATTTCATCGGCCGCGCCAATGCGATGGGCCGTCGCTTGGGCTTTCAAACCGTCGCCGTCGAAGAAATCGCGGTTTCCAAAAAGAGCGACGCCAGACAGCGCATGACCGAGGAATGCGAACGCCTCGCCGCGCGCGTGCCCGAAGGCGCGCATGTCATCCTGCTCGATGCCAAAGGCAAAGGCATGACCAGCGAAGACTTCGCCGAAATGCTTGGCGCGATGCGCGACGCCGGCACCAAGGATTTCGTATTCGTGATCGGCGGCCCCGACGGTTTGCTGCCGCTCCCGAAAATCCGCGCCGGAAGAAGCCTGGCGTTCGGCCCGCAAACCTGGCCGCATCTGATGGTGCGCGCCATGCTCGCCGAACAGATTTATCGCGCCCTCACGATTCTAGCGGGCCATCCATATCATCGCGCGTAAGACGATAAGCGGTGTATCAAAAACCTTGTCATCCCGGCCAAGCGGCGAAAGCCGCGCAGAGCCGGGACCCATCGTGCCGCTTCTCAATAGGTCCCGGATCGCGCTGAAGCGCGTCCGGGATGACAGATCTTTTTATTCGGCTGAATTCAACTATTCCGCAGCCAGTTTCATCCGCGTCGCCTGATAAGGCCGGTCTCCCATGATCGTCGCGCGATGCATGATCCGGCGGTGAGGCAGATAATCGTTCACCGCGTAATGCTGCGTCACGCGATTGTCCCAGAAGGCAATCGCATTCGGCGTCCAGCGCCAGCGCACCAGATATTCCGGCTGCTGAATGTGTTCGTGCAGCAGCTTCAGGATCGCCGCACTCTCCTTGCGGCTCACGCCAAGGATGCGCGAAGTAAATCCGTAATTGACGAACAACCCGTCCTCGCCCGTTTCGGGATGCGTGCGGATGACGGGATGCACCACGGGCGGATGTTCGGCGCGCGCTTTGGCATGTTTGTCTTCGCCCGCCGCCTTCGCCACCGTTCCCGTCGTCGGAAACCCGCGCGCGAAATCGTGCACCGCGTCGAGCCCTTTAAGGAAGTCGCGAAACGGCGCCGACAATCCCAGATAAGCCGCGCGCATGTTCGACCAGATCGTGTCGCCGCCTTCCGGCGGCAGATGCTTGGCATACAAAATCGAACCCATCGGCGGCGTCTCGATGAACGTCACGTCGGTGTGCCACGCATCGTTGTCGGTGGGATTGCCCGCGTGATTGTCGAGAATGAAAAGCTCTTTGGCTTCTTCTACGCCCGGATAAAGCGGATGCGTATGCAACGCGCCGAAGCGCAGCGCGAAATCGCGATGCTGCACGGGTGTCAGGTGCTGATCCTCGAAGAAGATCACCTGATGTTTGAGTAGCGCCTTGCGGATCTCGGCCACGTCGCCGTCGCTCAGTTTCTGCGAAAGGTCGGCGCCCTTGATCACCGCCCCGATGGCGGGGCTCAGCACCTGAATGTCCATCGAAGCCTCCAATTGCCGGGGGCCGAGCATAAGCCCCGAAAGCTTCGCGTTCTACGCATGGCTTGATTTCCAGGAACGCGGGTGCAGCAGGAAAAGGCGGTTTTGAGCCTGTTTTGCCGGGCCGCAGCCTCCCGCCTGCTCGCAGTGCAGCAAATCGCCCCTTGAAGGAGTGCGATTGAGGCCCTATTGTTAAATACGAAATCTTGAAGGAATTGTTCATATGACCAAGATCAGAGCCCTCGGCCTCCTGGCCTCCGTCCTTTTGGCTGGTACCGTTGCTGCCCAGGCTGCTCCGGTCTCCGGTTCATGGAAGGTCGCCATTGGCACCTCGGCTGCGCCCTGCACCGTGACGCTCGCCGCCGGCGACGCCGACGATGCCGGCACGGCCACCGCCGAAGCCGCCTGCCCCTCCGCCGCGCAGAAGATCGCCCGCTGGTCGGCCACCCCCGGCAAGCTGACGCTCAAGTCGGCCAATGGCGAAACGATCGCCGCCCTGACCGCGGAAGGCACCACCTATACCGGCCGCCAGTTCGCCGACAGCCGCAAGGTCGTTCTGACGCCCGTCAACAGTTCAGTCGCGCAAAGCCAATAATCCCCCCTGGCGTTTGCGTAAGTGAGAAGAGGCCGCATCCAGCCCATGCGGCCTCTTTCTTTTTAGCCGTCCCTTAGCCATTGGCCCGCGCAAACGTGGCGCGGCGCTTGAGATGCGTGCATGGAAGCGCGCACTCTGGCTTTCGGGAATCATGTCGGCACCGGCGCTCGAACTCGATCACGTCACCAAACGCTTCGGCGACTTTACCGCCGTGCGCGATCTTTCGTTTGCACATCAGGCGGGCCGCATCCTGGGCTTCCTGGGCCCCAACGGCGCGGGCAAGACCACCACCTTGCGGATGATGCTGGGCCTGATGAAGCCGGATGAAGGTTCGTTGCGCATCCTCGGCCAAAATCCCGGCAGGGTGCGCGACCGTATCGGCTACCTGCCGGAAGAGCGCGGCCTTTACAAACGCATGCGTGCGGATGCGGTTGTCGCCTATCTCGCGCAATTGAAAGGTCTCGATCGCACCACCGCCTATGGGCGTGCCCATGCAATGCTCAACCGGTTCGGCCTCTCGCAATTCGCGCGTGTCCGGGTGGAAGGCCTCTCCAAAGGCATGGCGCAGAAAGTGGCTTTCATCGCCACGCTCGCCCACGATCCCGAAGTGCTCATCCTCGACGAACCGTTTTCCGGCCTCGATCCGCTCAACCGTCAAAGCTTCGAAGGCGCGATCCGCAATCTCGCGCGCGACGGCAAGACGATACTGTTCTCCACCCACACCATGGAACAGGCCGAACGGCTCTGCGATCACCTCATCATCCTGGCGCACGGCAACAAGGTGTTCGACGGCACACTTTCGGAAGCCCATCGTCTCCTGCCGCGCCGCGCGCGCATCGGTGCCGAAGCCGATCTGGGTTTCCTGCGGAATCTTCAAGGCGTCGCAAGCGTCGCGCCGCCCACACCCGAACAACCCTGTTGGGACATCGCGCTCAAGGAAGGGGCCGATGGCGGCGCGTTGCTCGCGGCCTGTTTCGAACAGCGTGTGGCGCTTTCCCATTTCGATCTCTCCGAGCCGAGCCTGCAGGACGTGTTCGTTTCGCTTGCCGGCCGCGAAGCGCAAGGCCCCCAATGAGACGCGCCCTTCTCGTTGCCCGCTCCGAATTCCTCAAATACGTCACGCGCCGCGGCTTCATCATCAGCCTGGTGATGTTTCCGATCTGGGTGGTGATAGGCGGCGTGGTGCCGCAATGGATCGAAAGCAAGACGCCGACGCGCAACTTCACCGTGGTCGACCGTACCGGCGGCCAATACGCCTTTGCCATCGCCAAGGCCGCGCGCGACGATGCGGAGATAGCCGAGCGCGATGCGTTGTCGGCCTATGCCGAAACCCACCTCGACATGAATGCGTTGCGCGCGCGCCTGCCCGCCATAGCGGTCATTCTCGACACGCAGTCCGAGGATACCGAAACACTCGCGCAATTCCGCAAGGCGGGCGGCACGCAAGGCGTTGTCTCGCTCACCGAACCGTTCCACAAGGACAAGGTGGCGTTCGTTCCTCCGCGCCCGCGCTTCCACTTCCTGCCGCCGGGCAATCTTGCGAAGACGAGCGAGGGCATGTTTGCGCTCACCGTCAACGAGCGGCTTTCCGGTTCGGATTCGCTCTACGCCATCGTCTCGATACCGAAGGGTTTCTCGGCTGCGAAAGACAGTCCGGAGGCCGAATTCTGGAGCGTCAACGCCAGCGATCCCGAACTCGAACATTTCGTCCGCCGCGCGCTGACCGAGGAATTGCGCCGCCAGGCGCTTGCAAAATATGCGCCCGATGTGCCGCCCGAAACCTTCAAGCCCAATGCGAAGCTCCGGGCCTTCGATCCCGCGGCATCGAGCGGCGATCATGAATTGTCGCTCGCCGACCAGGCGCGCACCTATGCGCCGGCCGTCCTCGCCTTCCTGCTTCTGCTCACCATCTTCATGAACGCGGGCGCGCTGCTCTCCGGAGTGATCGAGGAGAAATCGAGCCGCATCGTGGAAGTGATGCTTTCCTGCGTGACGCCGGTCGAATTCATGGCGGGCAAGCTTCTGGGGGCCGCCGCCGCGTCACTCCTCACGCTGATCCTGTGGGCTGCCATGCTGTTGATCGGGGCGGGACTCTTCTTGCCCGGCGCGGTGTCGAACATCGGCGGCCTTTTGACGAGCATCCTGGCGACCGGCCTTCTGCCGATGCTGCTTCTCTGCTTCGTCTGCGGACTTCTGATCTACGCCTCGATCTTCCTTGCGATCGGCTCGATGGCGACGTCGATTCAGGACGCGCAGGCGCTGGTCGGTCCCACCATGATCCTCGTCATGGCGCCGCTCATCATGATGCCAGCGCTGCTGCACGATCCCAACGGCACCATCGCCACCGTACTGTCGTGGATTCCGGTCTACACGCCGTTCTTCCTGATGTTCCGCCTGCCCTGGCATCCGCCGGCGGCGGAGATCGTCGGCGCCACGATCCTGATGCTGGCGACGACCGTCTTGCTGGTTATCCAGATGGGCCGCGTCTTCGCCGCCCACGTACTCACCGCCGAGCGCCCGCCGCGCCTTGGCGCGCTGATACGGCGCGCCTTGGGACGAACTTAAAACGACGCGACACCGCATCCGTGGTAGGGGTTAAGCCCGCGGCAAAAAGAAAACCCGCAGCCGTTTCCGGCAGCGGGCTCTCATCCCTCTGAAGCGGTCGCGTTACGCGCGCTTCTTCCTGCGAACCATGCGAATTCCTGCAAGACCGCCTGCCATCAGGAAAAGACTGATCGGCTCCGGCGTCTTGTGCGTGACTATTCGCGCATAGAAATCCAGATGCGAGAGATTGTGTCCGTTGATGTCGTTGGTGTTCCAGTTACCGGAATTACTGGCCGGCGTGACGGCATAAAGATCGGCCTGGCCGGACGTGCTGACCGTGACTGCATAAATCACATAATCGGTGTTTCCGGGATCGAACGCCCATGTGCCACTCGCGGTGCTTCCACCGGTGATCGTGAAGAAAGCTCCCGTCCCGCTCAAAACCGATTCCGGCGCAAAGGTATCGGTCGCGCCGGTATAGCGGCCAAGATAGGTGATGTCGCTCACGCCGAAATAGCCGTTCAGATAGGTTTCGACCGTGGCGATATGAGCGCCGCCAAACGGCGAGTTGTAGGTTTGCAACGGTCCCGTCAGGCCGGCAGGCGTCGCGGATGCCGCCGTGGGCAAGGCGAGGGCGCACACGAAAAACGCAACAACGGCAAGAACTCTGTTCATCAACTATCCGATCCCACTTATTAGCTCGTATACACGCAAGGTTCGGGCCGGAAAAACCAGTGCCCAAGCCATTGGTTCTGTTGTGTTTTTCCGACCGGAAATACCAATATGGTTAATGTGTAAATCGTCCATACAGGTTCTGGCTGTTTGGGCCTCGTGTTGCGTTGCAAACGGTTACACTCGCGATCCGGCCTGACCCTGCACACGAAACAAAAAAGGCCGCGTGAAAGCGGCCTTCTTGCTAAACGCTTCAACCTGGAATCTTAGCGCGGCAGCACGCCCTCGCGCTGCAGGCGCTTGCGTTGCAGTTTGCGATACCGGCGGATCGCCTCGGCCCGTTCGCGGGCGCGCTTCACGCTCGGCTTCTCGTAGTGGCCTCTGAGCTTCATCTCGCGGAAGATGCCTTCACGCTGCATCTTCTTCTTCAGCGCCTTCAGCGCCTGATCGATATTGTTGTCGCGGACGATGATCTGCAAAGGCTACTCCTGAATGCGTCTTTGGAAGGCGGCGGGTGATAACAGAAGCGGTTTTGCCTGTCTATGCCTGTTACAACAATGCTTTTGGGGGCTTGCCGTTCCGTCGCCAAGGCCCATATTCCTATAAGCGAAACAGATGAAGAAAGGGCGTTAGAGGGGAGGGGGTACCGCGAAACCGAAAAACGAATATTGGGAAAATGCCTTTGGAATCAACGCTAATAAAGTTTCCCGTTCGATAGCGCGGTCCATTCGGTCGCTTTGACCGTCTTGCGCCCTCGACCCATAGTCCGCCGATGCCAATTCTCAAGATCGCACGCATGGGCCACCCGGTGCTCGCCAAGAAGGCGCAGCCCGTCATGGATCCGACCGCCCCCATGATCCGCCGTCTGGTCAACTCGATGGTCGAGACCATGATCGACGCGAACGGAGCCGGTCTCGCGGCGCCGCAGGTTCACGTCCCCTTGCGCGTGGTCGTCTTCCAGGCCCCGGAGGGCCGCAGCGACGGGCTCACCGAAGCCGAACGCTACGACCACACCGCGCCCTTGACCGTGCTCATCAACCCGGAAATCGAGATCGCCGGACCCGAACGCGAAGGGGGTTGGGAGGGGTGCCTTTCCCTGCCGGGCTTGCGCGGTTTCGTCGAACGCCCCGCCCACATCCGCTATCGCGGCTTCGACACGCTCGGCCGCCAGATCATGCGCACCGCGAAAGGCTTTCATGCCCGCGTCGTGCAGCACGAATGCGATCACCTCGAAGGGGTGCTCTATCCCCAGCGCATGACCGATCTCACGCAACTCATTTTCGAAACCGAAACCAAGCATTGGGTGAAGGTTTCCGAAGCATGACCGCGCGCGACACAGCCCCGCCCGACGATGCGGCGCTGAAAGCCGCGATCCTGAAAGCTGCGCTTCCGCACGTTGCCTTCGACGGTTTCAGCGACAAGCTTCTCGAACGCGCTGCCGAACAAACCGGCACCGACAAGGAAACGATGACGCGCCTCTTTCCCAATGGTGCGCTGGATCTGCTCGAAGAATTTTCCGCTTCCGCCGACCGCGAGATGGAAGCACGCATCGCCAAACTCGATCTCGCCAACATGCGCGTCCGCGAACGCATCGCCGCTGCGGTGAAAGCGCGATTGGATGTTTTGCGTCCCGACAAGGAAGCAGCGCGCCGTGCTGCAGCCTTTCTCACGCTGCCGCCCAATGCCCCATTAGGCGCGAAACTGTTGTGGCGCACGGTCGACATCATGTGGCGCGCGACGGGCGATACCACGACCGATTTCAACTACTACACCAAGCGTGGAATCCTCGCAGGGGTCTATTCGTCGACCTTGATGCGCTGGTTCAACGACAACAGCGATGACGAAGCGCCGACCAACGATTTCCTCGACCGCCGCATTCAGGACGTGATGAACTTCGAGAAGTTCAAGGCACAGGTGAAAAAGGAGGTGGCGAAGTTTCCCTCGCTCGAAGAAATCCTCAATCGCGTAAACAAACGTCCCACTTCGCCATAGATCACGATTTGGGTTTGAGCCATGTGATGTGGCCCATCTTGCGGCCCGCGCGCGCTTGCGATTTTCCGTAAAGATGCAAAGCTCCGCCGCGTGCGGATAGTGCCTTCCAATCGTTCGCTTCCGCGCCGATCAGGTTTTCCATCACCGCGTCCGAGTGCCGCGATCCATCGCCCAAAGGCCAGCCCGCGACCGCCCGGATATGCTGCTCGAACTGGCTGACGATGCACGCCTCGATGGTCCAATGCCCGGAATTGTGCACGCGCGGCGCGATCTCGTTCACCAGAAGCGATCCGTCGCGCCCAACGAACAGTTCCACCGCGAACACGCCGACATAGCCGAACGCATCGGCGATCTTGCGCGCGATCGCCTTCGCCTCGGTCACCTGCGCCGCACTCAGCCGCGACGGCACCGTCGAGCGTTTGAGGATGTGGTTCTCATGCGCGTTCTCCGGCGGATCGTAGGCCGCGAATATCCCGTCCGCGCCCCGTGCGGCAACGACGGATGCCTCGAAGGAGAAATCGACGAAGGCTTCCAGTATCGACGGCGCGCCCTTGAATGCAGCAAGCGACGTCACAACATCCCTCGCGGACGCGACCTTCGCCTGTCCCTTGCCGTCATACCCCAGACGGCAGGTCTTCAGGATCGCAGGCGTTCCCACTTTTGCGATAGCCCCCGCCGCATCACCCGCCGAAGCGACCGACGCAAAAACCGGCGTCCTCAATCCGAGCGACGCAACGAAGTTTTTCTCCGCCAGACGATCCTGACAAACCGCAAGCGCCTTCGGATTTGGATTGACCGGAACATGATCGGCGAGAAATTCCGCCGTCGCACTCGGCACGTTCTCGAACTCGAACGTCACCACATCGCACGCACCCGCAAACGCCGCGAGTGCCGCCTCATTGTCATAGCGCGCATGGGTGCGAAACGCCGACACTTGGAATGCCGGCGCATTGTCCTCGTCGGAGTAGATGTGCGTCTTGAGCCCCAACCGCGCGGCGGCAAGCGCCAGCATGCGCCCCAGCTGTCCGCCGCCGAGAATCCCGATCGTTCCTCCCGGCTGAACGGGAGCACTGAGAGATTTGTGCCGGCTCATTGCGGGGCTTCGGCCACGTTCTCGGTCTGGCGTGCGCGCCAGGTTTCCAGCTTCTTGGCGAGCTTCTTGTCGGAGAGCGCGAGGATCGCGGCCGCATGAAGCGCCGCGTTCTTGGCCCCGCTCTCCCCGATGGCGAAGGTCGCCACCGGCACTCCGCCCGGCATCTGCACGATTGACAGGAGGCTATCCATGCCCTTGAGCGCCTTGCTCTCCACCGGTACGCCCAGCACCGGCAGCGTGGTCATGGAGGCTGTCATGCCCGGCAGATGTGCCGCCCCGCCCGCGCCCGCGATGATGACCTTGAGGCCCTTCTTCGCCGCCCCCTTGGCATAGGCGTAAAGCCGGTCCGGCGTGCGGTGTGCCGATACGATATGGCGCTCATGCGCCACCCCCAGCTCGTCGAGGAGGGTCGAAGCCGCGCGCAAGGTCGGCCAGTCGGACTGGCTGCCCATGATGATGCCGACGAGAGGAGAGGCCATAGCTTCCTGCCTGATTCGGGGAACCCGCAAAGAAGCGGCCCATTATAGGTCCACCGCGCGGACGCGAAAGGTGGCATAATCGTCAGCGTTAACTCTTTGGGAACCATCCTCAACGGAAGGTTAAGGCCCTGAGTCTGGAGTAACGGGTGAAGATCGAGCGCACCACCCCAAGTAGAGGATCGCGGGCCGTCGGCGCGGCCGCTTACGCGCGCCGCAGCGAGACCGCCGGCAAGCTGGAACCTGCAGGCATCGTTGCCAGCGCAAGCGTGCACGGTATTCCCGAAGCCGAATTCACCCCCAGCGTGCGCGACGCGATCATGGCACTGATGGGGGAGGTGGAATCGCTGCGCCGCGAATTGCAGCAAACCAAAACCCGCCTGGAAGAAGTCGAGAAGACCGCCGACCAGGATCATCTGCTGCCGCTTCTGAATCGCCGCGCCTTCGTGCGCGAACTGACGCGCTACATCGCGTTTTCCGATCGCTACGGAACGCCCGCCAGCCTGATCTATTTTGATCTCGATGAATTCAAGACCGTGAACGACACGCATGGTCACGCCGGCGGGGATGCGGTGCTCGCCCATTTCGCGGAAACCTTGCGCGTCAACGTGCGCGACAGCGACATCGTGGGACGTCTGGGCGGCGACGAATTCGGCGTGATCCTGAGCCACGCCACGCAGGAGCAGGCCTACAAGAAAGCGGATTCGCTTGCCGCGCGGCTGAAAGCCTCGCCGACCGAATGGCGCGGCCAATCCATCCCCATGACGTTCTCTTACGGCGCGTTCGAATTGAAGTCCGGCGAGAGTGCGGAAACCGCCATGGCGCGCGCCGACGAGGCGATGTACGCCCACAAGCGCACCCGGTGATTGTCAGGCGATGATGTCGGGCAGCAGGGCGTCTTCGATTCGCTGCATCTGATCCTTGAGCATCAGCTTGCGTTTCTTGAGTCGCGTGAGCTGGATCTGGTCGCCGGTGCCGGTCTGGATCAGGGCGGCGATGGCGGCATCGAGCGCGCGATGCTCCTGTCCAAGCTCGTTGAGCTTGATGCGCAGCGCCTGCTCCTCCGCCTCGGTCATGTGCCGGAAATCTCTCGTTAATTGGCCGGCGTTTGGCACCGAAAACCGTGGTTCCGCGGAGTCCTATATTGCCGGCTTTTCCCCACTTAATCTTCGTTAATTCTCTGGAAGGCAAGTGCTCCGAAAACGGGTGACAGCCAAGCGCGTTGGTGTTCTAATCCGCCATGCCTTAACAGAGTGAGGTGCGGCTTATGGCACTAGCAGGGCATATCCAGGAACTCTCCGAAAAGCACAGAAAACTGGAACAGCGCATCGAATCCGAAATGGCTCACCCCGATTGGGATGAATCGACGATCGCCGCGTTGAAAAAAGAAAAGCTCCGGCTTAAAGACGAAATCGAGCGGCTGCGAACCAGCCTTCACTGATCCAACAAGCAGGTTTCACGATTTACGCGGCAGCGGATTGCGCGCGGTGCGTCATTGCAAACAGCAGCGCCGCCAGCATCGTGAACACGGCCGCCGCGAAGAATGCCGCGCCCGGAAAATAGACGGGCGCGGCATTGCTCGTGAAATAGCCGAACAGATTGGAAAGGATCGGCGGTGCTGCGACCGACGTCAGTCCGCCTAGGCTCGCGAGCGCGCCCTGCAATTCGCCCTGTTCCGATGGGCCGACCTCTTTCGACATGATCGCGTTGAGCGAAGGCCCCACGAGCCCCATCAATACCCAGACGGCCATCCAGCCATAGAGCATCCAGCCTTCGGTCGCGAAGGCATAGCCGAAGAAGCCGATCGCCCCGCAGGTAAGCCCCAGATAGGCGGATCGCATTTCGCCCAGACGCGGAATGACAATGCGCGTAAGGAAACTGAACACCAGCGCAAGCATCGCGCCCACCGCCATGAGCGAATAACCGACCTGCGCGGGCGACCAGTGGAATTTGAGCATGGTGTAGTAGGTCCACACGACCGGATTGGCGTCGTGCCCCAACCGCATCAACACGATGACACCGAACATCCCGATCAGCATCGGAAAGCGCTTGAGTGCGATAAGCGCGCCCAGCGGGTTGGCGCGCCAGATCTCGAATTTGCGGCGGCGCTCCGGCGGCAGGGATTCCTTGAGCACGATCAAACCGTAGAGCGCATTGCAGAAGGCGATCCCGGCCGAGACATAAAACGGCACGCGCGCCCCGAATTCTCCAAGCAAACCGCCGACCGCGGGCCCGATGACGAAACCGATCCCGAAGGCCGCGCTGACCAGGCCAAAATTCGCTGCGCGCTTTTCCGGCGGACTGACGTCGGCGATATAGGCGTTGGCCGTCGTATAGGCGGCCCCTGCGATGCCTGAAAGGAAGCGCCCCACGAACAGCCACGCGATGGTCGGCGCAAATCCGGTAATGAGATAATCCACGCCCAGCATCGCAAGCGATGCGATTAAGACGGGCCTGCGTCCGAAGCGGTCGCTCAGATTGCCGATCAGCGGCGAGCAGAGGAACTGCATCAGCGCGAACACGAAGAACAACCAGCCACCCCAGCGTGCCGCTTCGCTCATGCCCTGATGGGTGAGTTCGGTGATCAGTTGCGGCGTCACAGGCAGAACGATGCCAAGCCCGATCGTGTCCACGAGCATGCTGATGAAGATGAAGGTCAGGGCGTGGCGGCTCGCCTGCGGCTCCATCACACGCTCTTGGCCATCTCGCGCAGCTTGAACTTCTGGATCTTTCCGGTCGACGTCTTGGGCAGTTCCGTGAACACGACGTGTTTGGGGATTTTGTAGCGCGCGAGATTGTCACGGCAATAGGCGATCAACTCCTCCTCCGTCACGCTCTCAAACCCACGCTTGCGCTCGATAAAGGCGCAAGGCGTCTCGCCCCATTTCTCGTCCGGCCGCGCCACCACGGCGGCAAACATCACCGCCGGATGCTTGATCAGTGTGTCCTCGACCTCGATGGACGAAATGTTTTCGCCGCCTGAAATGATGATGTCCTTCGAACGATCCTTGAGCTGGATGTAACCGTCGGCATGCAGCACCCCCAGATCGCCGGAATGAAACCAGCCACCGGCGAATGCTTCCTGCGTCGCCTTCGGATTCTTGAGATAGCCCTTCATCACGATATTGCCGCGGAACATCACTTCGCCCAGCGTCTCGCCGTCGGCGGCCACCGGCTCCATCGTTTCCGGGTCCATCACCGTGAGCGCTTCGAGCGCGTGATAGCGCACGCCCTGACGCGCTTTCTTTGTTGCCTTCTCGACCAGGCCCAGCGAATCCCAGACAGGCTTCCAATCGTTGACGACCGCCGGTCCATAGGTCTCCGTCAATCCATAGACATGGGTGACGTTGAAACCCGCGCCGTCCATCGCCGCGAGCACCGCTTCCGGCGGAGGTGCTGCCGCGGTGACGAATTCCACGCGATGGTCGAACGACTTCTTCTCGTCGTCGGCCGCATTCAACAACGTCGACATCACGATGGGCGCGCCGCACATATGTGTGACGCCATGTTCCGCAATGGCCTCATACATCGCCTTGGCGCGAACCCAGCGCAGGCAGACATGCGTGCCCGTCACGACCGAGAGCGACCACGGAAAGCACCAACCGTTGCAATGAAACATCGGCAGCGTCCACAGATAGACCGGCCGCTTGCCGATATTGGCCGAGATGATGTTGCCATATCCCATGAGCGCCGCGCCGCGATGGTGGAACACCACGCCCTTGGGATTGCCTGTGGTACCCGACGTGTAGTTGAGCGCGATCGCATCCCATTCGTCTGCAGGGCCCATCCACGCAAAGTCGGGGTCGCCTTCCTTGAGGAAATCCTCGTATTCGAGCGAACCCAGCAATTCGCCGCTCTGCGGGAATTCGGGATCGTCATAGTCGATCACCAACGGTTTTGTTTTGGCGAGTTTCAGCACGTCCCTGGCGGTGCCGGCGAATTCGCGGTCTGCGATCAGCACTTTCGCTTCGCCGTGATCCAGCATGAAGGCAAGCGTCGGCGCATCGAGGCGCGTGTTGAGCGCGTTCAACACCGCGCCCGCCATCGGTACGCCATAATGCACTTCGAGCATCGGCGGCGTGTTGGCAAGCATCACCGCCACGGTATCGTTCTTCTTTACGCCGCGCTTGCGCAGGGCGGACGCCAGCCGTCGCGACCGCACGTAGAAATCGGCATAAGTCGTGCGCGCCTTGCCATGCACGATGGCGATGACGTCGGGAAAAACGGTTGCCGCGCGTTCCAGATAGGAAATCGGCGTCAGCGGCTGGTAGTTGGCGGCGTTGCGGTCGAGATCGCGGTCATAGGCGCTGGCGCCCACGCGCAGCTTGACCTGCGGCACCGCGCGCAGCGCATCGCCAGCGCGCCGTGTCAGCGAATTGCGCGGACGCGCCGGAATCCGCTTGCCCGTGCCCTTGGCCGGGCGCGCTGCGATGTTCGGTTTCGCGGATGCCGGCTTCTTTGCCTTTCGAGTCTTCGCCGCTTTCGTGATCTTGCGCGGTTTCGCGATTTTGCGCGTCTTTTTGGGTTTACGCTTCGCCATTGGTCCAGTCGCCGGGAAAGCGCGGAACGCTAAAGAACTCGGATTGACCGGGCAAGCACCTCGGATGGACGAACGGAGCGCGCGTTGTTAGAAGGCCCGGCATTTCGACCGGATACCCAATGTCGGGCCACACCGAAACCGTTTCGCGCGGCGGACCCTTGCGCGGGCTCTATTTCTGGCTGATGCGCCATGCCGAAGGCCGCCACGCCTGGATGATGCTGGCCGCGGTGTCCTTCGCCGAAGCCTCATTCTTCCCGATCCCGCCGGACATAATGCTCGTTCCCATGGCTTTGGCCGACCGCAAGCGCGCGCTGCTGCTCGCGGGCTGGTGCATGTTGTGGTCCGTGCTGGGCGGATTGCTCGGCTATGCCATCGGCTCGCTGCTCTACGATTCCGTCGGCCACTGGCTGATCTCGGTCTATGGCTACGGCTCCGACCTGGAAAAATTCCGCGCCATGTATGCCGAGTACGGCGCGTGGATCATCCTCATCAAGGGCGCGACGCCCATTCCTTACAAGCTCGTGACCATCGCCTCGGGCTTTGCGGGCTACAATCTCTTCCTGTTCGTGGTGCTTTCCGCCATCACACGGGGGCTGCGTTTCGGGATCGTAGCGGGGCTGCTCGCCTATTTCGGGGAACCGATCCGGAATTTCATCGAAAAGCGCCTCGAATATGTCATGATCGGCTTTCTCGCGCTCATCGTCGCAGGATTTCTGGTGGCGCGTTACGTCGTCTGATTCCGGGTCCCGGCGTTCGTCATGGGAAAACACATCTATGCCGTCGCCGCGATTCTTCTGGCGACGCTCATCTTCCTCACCGGCAACGGCCTGCTCGGTACGGTCACGCCGGTCCGCGCCCATCTCGAAGGTTTCAGCGATCTCGCCATCGGTTTCATGGGATCGGCCTATTACGCTGGGTTCTTCATAGGCTGTTTCGCGGGCCCGCGGTTGCTCCTGCGTGTGGGCCACAGCCGCACTTTCGCGGTGGCCGCAGGATTGGCTGCCGCGACCGCGATCGCCCAACCCTTGGTCGTCAACGAAGTGGTGTGGACGCTGATCCGCGCAGGGATAGGTTTCTCCGCCGCCAATCTCTACATGGTAATCGAAAGCTGGCTGAACGATCGGGCGACGAACGAAACGCGTGGCCGCATCTTCGCGTCCTATCTCACGATCAACTATACCGGCCTCATCGTCGGTCAGGGCCTGCTGATCGCGGGCGGCGCGCAAAGTTTCTCGCTGTTCAATCTTTCCGCCATTTTTTATGCGTTGTGCCTGATTCCGATGGGCCTCACGCGTCTGCCGCAACCAAGCCCCGCGCCCATTCCGCGATTGCGGCCTGCTCGCCTGTTTGCGGTGGCACCCGTCGGTGTGATGGGCTGCATCGTGGTGGGGCTTGCCAACGGGGCGGTGTGGACGCTCGCCCCCGTCTATGCGCAGGCCAACAATCTGCATCAGGGCCTGCTTGCCGCGTTCATGTGCGCTTTCGCACTCGGCGGGGCGATCGTGCAGGTGCCTGTGGGCCGGCTTTCCGATCGCATGGACCGGCGCATCGTGATCGTGGCGGTGACGTTGCTTGCCGCGGCCTCCGGCGTGTCATTGGGATATTTCGGGGGTCACAACATCGCGCGCACGCTCGTGCTTGTGACGATCTTCGGCATGACCGCGCTGCCGTGCTACGGGCTTGCCGTCGCGCACACCAATGATCGCCTGCCGCGCGATGCGTTCGTCGAAGCGTCGGCCACATTGCTGCTGGTGAACTCGCTGGCCTCGGTCGCGGGGCCGATCCTGGCCGCGCTCGTCACCGCGCGTGCAGGCATGCAGGCGCTGTTCTACTATACGGCGGTGATCCACGCCGCGTTCGCGCTCTACACGCTCTATCGCATCCGAAAGATGGAGCCCGCGCCGGACGAATATCGCGATACGTTCAGCCCCATGCCGCAACAGGCATCGCCCGTCGCCCTCGAGCTCGACCCGCGCAGTCCGGAAACCGAAGACACTGTGTGATTACTCTTCGTCGGCCGCATGCTCATCGGCGGGTGCCGAGGCAAGCGTATCGTCGACGGGCTTCAGCGTGCCGCCCATCTTCGCCGCCTTCTTCGCCTGGCGTTCGCGGCGCTGGTTGACGCGCGTCACGGCAAGGTCGAGTTCCAGCTGCGAGCACAGCCCCAATGTCACCGGATCGACCGCCTTGATGTTCGGCGCGTTCCAGTGCGAGCGCTCGCGAATCTTCTGGATCGTCGCCTTGGTGGTGCCGACCAGCTTGATGATGTCGGCGTCGCCGAATTCGGGATGGTTGCGAAGAATCCAGTAGACCGCATCCGGCTTGTCCTGCCGCTTCGACACCGGTGTATAGCGCGGCGCCTTTTTGATCTTCACCGGGGGGATCTTGTATTTCGGCGGTGCCATCTTGAGGCGCAGCTTGGGGTTCTTTTCCGCCGCTTCGATCTGCTCGCGGGTGAGTTGGCCCGACGCCACGGGGTCCTGGCCCTTGATACCTTTCGCCACGTCCTCGTCGGCGATGCCCTTCACCTCCAGCGGATGCAAGCCGCAGAATTCGGCGATCTGCTCGAAGGACAGCGAGGTGTTGTCGACCAGCCAGACGGCGGTCGCCTTGGGCATAAGTGGTTTGTCGGCCATAGGTTTTCCCTTTCCCGGGCGAGGCTTTCCGCCCCGTCCCTTCGCTCGAACGTCCAATTGTCGAGGAAGGCGGCCCTTTTAGCGGCTGGCTTTCACGGTTTCAACAGAAGCTTGCCGATATGGGCGCTTTGGGCGATCCGGGCATGGGCAGCGCCGGCTTCCGCCAGCGGGAACACCCGGTCCACCACCGGCTTGATTTTACCGGCTTCGATCAGCGGCCAGACCTCGCGGCGCAGGGCATCGCGGATGATGCCCTTTTCCTCGTTGGAGCGCGCGCGCAATGTGGTGGCCATGAAACTCAACCGCTTCATCAGCATCGAAGCGAAATTCACTTCCGCCACCATGCCTTTTTGGAACGCGATGTTGACGATGCGCCCCCAGATCGCCGCTGCGCGGAAATTCTTCTCTATATAATCGCCGCCGACCATGTCGAGGATCACGTCCACGCCTTTGCCATTGGTTGCCGCTTTCACGACTTCGACGAAATCTTCTTCGCGATAATTGATCGCGCGCGTAGCACCGAGTTTTTCGCAGGCCTCGCACTTCTCCTTGCTGCCCGCGGTGGTGAACACCGTATGTCCGCGCGCGGCGCAGAGTTGAATTGCCGCCGTTCCGATGCCGCTCGATCCGCCGTGTATCAGAACGCTTTCACCCTTTTTCAACCGTGCCGCATCCATCAGATTTGTCCACACGGTGAAATGCACTTCCGGCAACGCCGCCGCATCGATCGGCGAAACGCCTTTGGGGATTCGCAACAGGCAAAGCTGCGAGACCGCAACGAATTGCGCATACCCACCGCCGCCGAGAAGTGCGCAAACCTGGTCGCCAACGTGCCATTGCGAAACGCCGGTTCCCACTTCCACGATCTCACCCGAGACTTCGAGCCCCAGCGTGTCCGGTGCGCCGGGCGGCGGCGGATAGCCGCCGCGCGCCTGGATGAGATCGGCGTGATTCACGCCGGCGGCCGCGACCTTTATCAGCACTTCGCCGTCGCGCGGCGCGGGCTTTTCGATATCCGCCAGAATCAGCTTTATGTCGGAGCCGTCGCGCTGAACCTGAATGGCTTTCATCTGGCCTGCTTTCAAGAATTGACCTGTTCCACACTGTAACAGAGACTTACACTGGCTCCAGAGGGCGCTGCCATGGCCATCGATCCCGAAGAGTTGCTGCCGAAAAAGAAGTTGCCCGATATCGTGCCTGGGCAAGATCTTTCCACGCTCTCCGAACACGAATTGGAGGCGCGAATCGCGGTGCTGGAAGCAGAGATCGGGCGCAGCCGCGAAGCGATAGCGGCGCGCAGGCACACGAAGTCCGCCGCCGACGCATTCTTCAAAAGGTAAAGGCGCTTACGCCTCGCAAATCATCGTTAAGATGTGCGAAGCTGAACGTTATCCATTACCGAAGAAGATGTGCGCTTTTCGTGTTTCGTGCATCATTTGCGCTTCTCTGTTAGGATTTGAGTTGGTAGCTTCCGCTCGCATTGATCGCCGGGGACAAATGCCGATGACGACGGCTGGATTGGATAATAACGCCGCGACCGCGCTCGATCTGCGCGAGTTCGCCGGCTCGGCGATGTTCGATCGCACCTTCAACGAAGGTATGGCGCTGGTTGAGGAAACCGCGCGCTATCTCGATGGCCGCGGACGCCAGGAATCGCGCGACCTGCCGCGCAAAGCAGCGATGCTTTATGCTGGTGAAAGCATGCGCGTAACCACGCGCCTGATGCAGGCCGCAAGCTGGCTGCTCGTGCAACGCGCCGTGCACGAAGGCGAGATGAGTCCCGAAGATGCCAGGGGCGACCGCTATCGCCTTGGTTCCAAGGAAATCTGCTTCGGCGGGCGCGAGGAAGGCGTCGAACTTCTGCCGCCGACATTGCGCGATCTGCTCGAACGCAGCGACAATCTGTATCGCCGCATCGCGCGACTGGATGACGAACTGTTCGGCGCGCTCCCGGCCAAGCCCGGCGTGCAGGCGCATTTCAACATGCTGGAACAAGCATTCGGCGAAAGCGTCGCTTAATCCACTCCCATCAAATGTCATGGCCCGCGAATGCGGGCCACCCAGTTGACGTCGGGCCTGTCGTTTCAGGTTCTGGGAATTTTTGTTTCGATACTCGAAAGCGTAGCAACGCCACCTGTGGCTCGCATTCGCGGGTCAAGACAAGGGCAGTGCTTACGAAACTTATTTCTTCACGAATTCCGCAAAGCGCTTGTTGAAGCGCGTCAGGCGGCCGCCACGGTCGAGCAGCTGCTGCTGGCCGCCGGTCCAGGCCGGGTGCGTGGTCGGATCGATGTCGAGCGTCAGCTTCTGGCCGGCCTCGCCCCAGGTCGTGCGGGTGCGATAGGTGGTGCCGTCGTTCAGTGCGACGTCCACGAAATGATAGTCGGGATGAATGCCCTTTTTCATGGCTTTAGGCCCTTTGGCTCGGAAGGCCGCGGCTTATAGGGGATAGGGGCGAGGCTGGCAACCCGGCTCACGCGGCGAAGGGTCCGGTTCGCGGCAACCCCCCGGTTCCGCTATAGAAAGTCCTGCCATGGCCCAATCCAGCGAAGAGTACGCCGCCCAGGTGGCCCATACTGCGGCAGGCCGCGAAAAGGCCCGCTCGCTGGAGCCGTTGTGGCGGCTTGCGCCTTTCCTCAAACCCTATCGTGGTCGGATCACGGTCGCCGTGGTCGCATTGCTCTGCTCCTCGACCGCCAGCCTCGTGATTCCCGTCGCCGTCCGCCGGATGATGGATCACGGGTTCGACGAGCGTTACGCCGCCCAGATCGGCCAATACTTCCTGGCGCTAATCGCCGTCGCCGCGATCCTTGGTCTGGCCACCGCCACCCGCTTCTATTTCGTGAGCTGGCTCGGTGAACGGGTGATCGCCGACATCCGCAAGGCGGTTTTCGATCACGTCCTGTCGCTGACGCCCGCCTTCTTCGAGATCACGCGCACCGGCGAAGTGCTGTCGCGCCTCACCGCCGACACGACGCTGATCCAGACGGTGATCGGTTCGTCGGCGTCGGTCGCGATGCGCAATATCGTGATGCTGACGGGCGGATTGATCCTTCTCTTCCTGACGAGCCTCAAATTGTCCGGCCTCGTGCTGGCGGCGGTGTTCCTCATCATGCTGCCGCTGATCGGCTTCGGCCGTTGGGTACGCTCGCTTTCGCGCAAGACGCAGGATCGCGTGGCCGATACCAGCGCGCGCGCCAGCGAAACGCTCAACGCCGTGCAGACGGTGCAAGCCTTCACCCACGAGAACGAAGACCGCAGACTGTTCGGCGCGAACGTCGAAACCTCGTTCGATGTCGCCATCACGCGCACCCGCGCGCGCGCCGCCATGACGGCGGTGACGATCTTTGCGATGGCCACCTGCGTGGTGGGCGTGCTCTGGGTCGGCGCGCGCGATGTCATCGCTCACACCATGTCGGCCGGCGAACTGATGCAGTTCATTCTCTACGCCGTGCTGGTGGCAAGCGGCTTCGGCGCCCTCAGCGAAACCTGGGGTGACCTGCAACGCGCGGCGGGCGCGACCGAGCGATTGATGGAATTACTCCATGTCGAACCCGACGTGAAGGCGCCGGCCAAACCGCTTTTGCTTCCCGAACCGTCGAAAGGCGCGGTCGCGTTCGACAACGTCACCTTCCACTATCCCACGCGCCCCGACTACGCGGCGCTGGATGGCTTCTCGCTGAAGATCGAGCCCGGCGAAGCCATCGCGCTGGTCGGCCCGTCGGGTGCGGGAAAATCCACCGTCTTCCAGTTGCTGCTGCGCTATTTTGCGGCGCAGGACGGGCGCATCCTGTTCGACGGCGTCGACGTGGCCGACCTCGATCCCACCGACCTGCGCAGGCACATCGCGCTGGTCGCGCAGGATCCCGCGATCTTCTCCGGCACCATCGCCGACAACATCCGTTATGGCCGTCTCGATGCGAGCGATGAAGACGTCAAGCGCGCGGCGGAAGCCGCCGCCGCCAGCGAATTCATCGTCGCGCTTCCGCAAGGCTATGAAACGCTCGTCGGCGAACGCGGCATCACGCTGTCGGGCGGCCAGCGCCAGCGCCTGGCGATCGCGCGCGCGATCCTTCGCGATGCGCCATTGTTGCTCCTCGATGAAGCCACCTCCGCACTCGATTCCGAAAACGAGCGATTGGTGCAGCAAGGTCTCGCCAATCTGATGGCGGGCCGCACCACCATCGTCATCGCGCACCGTCTGGCGACCATCCAGAAGCTCAAGCGAATCGTGGTGATGGACAAGGGCCGTATCGTCGGCGAAGGCAGCCACGCAGAACTCGTCGCCCGTGGAGGCCTTTATGCGCGCCTCGCCGACCTGCAATTTGCAAGCGCGATGGCGCTGGCCGGTTAATTTCAAATTGTCATGGCCCGCGAATGCGGGCCACCCAGTTGAATTCTGGAATGACAGTTCAAGCTTGGAAATTCTTGCGTTCTTGTCGCTTGAGAGTGGTGTCACCTGGGTGGCCCGCATTCGCGGGCCATGACAGGGCGGTTTAAGCGAGTGTTCTTCCCGTCATCCGTTCCAGCACCTTGATCGGCGCGCGTGCCGGCTCGGCCATAACGTCGATATCGAGATGGAATGTCTGTTCCAGCACGAATTGTCCTGCCAACGCCGCGTGCATCACCTGATCGGTGAAACAAAGCCAGGTCGATCCGGCGGGAAACGCAATCTCGTTGTGCACGGTCGCGCGCTGATAATTCTCATCGAGCTTGGCATTGTCGTGCAGCTCCAGCATCAGATTGTCGTAAGCAGAACGCCGCCCGCGCGTGGCACCGACAGCCGCCAGCATAAACGGCGTCAACGCAATCGGTTCGCGCACCTTCGGCAGGATTTTCGCCGCCATATCCGCAAACGGCTCACCCACATGCCAAAGCCGCGGTTTGCCGTTCGGATTGATGTTGGCGAACAGCCGCAAAATCCTGCGCCCGCGCATCGGCCGCGTCGGAAAGGCATCAACATGCAGCCGCGTGTCGTCCTTCACCGGCGAATAAGTGCGGCCCGCGATCTCCACCGGCCGGTAGGAAGTGCGTGCCCGCTCTAGTTTCGCGGCATAGCCGGGAAACAGATTGCTCACCAGCCCCACTGAATCGCGCGCAAACCGCTCCATCATCGCCTGAAGCAGCTCGTGCTGCGCTGGCGTGACATCGATGTGTTTCAGCTTGCCTCTCGGATCCAGACTGATGTTCTTAGCCCGGCCGTTGGAAAGAGCAGGGGATAGAAGCTCGCTCTCTTCCGCGCGCAATACGAACGGGAGCTGCGGGAAAAAAAGGACTTGCCCGCTTTCCAGTGCGCCGATGGCTTGCTGTCGCTGGGCGGCGGAAGGCTGCGCGTTCCATTCGGCAAGTGGCAGGGGAAAAAGCGGCTCCATGGCCGCTCCATATCACCAAGTTTTGGCCAAGGGGAGGGCTAGTTGAGTTGCCACACCGCAATGTTCAGGGCAGACGCAAACGAGACCCAGGCGAAATAGGGCACGAGCAGAACGGCTGCGACCCGATCCACGCGCCAGAACAGCACGATGTTCCAGCCGATCATGATGAGCAGCAGCAAGACATCGGCAACCGCCAGGCCGAGCATATGCATGCCAAAGAAGATGAACGACCATGCGAAGTTGAGGCAAAGCTGTAGCGCGTAGACGATCAGCGGGCGGTCCGGCGTAAAGCCGATCTTGCGCCATACCATCCATCCCGAAATCGCGATCAGGATATAGAGCAACGTCCAAACAGGCCCAAAGACACCATTGGGCGGGGTGAAGGAGGGTTTTGCGAGACTGTCATACCAGGTCGGAATATTGGCGATGGTGACCTGACCAGATACCGCGGCAATTCCAAGACAGATCGCCAGAAACACCACCAGTGAAACAACGCTCTTTGCGCTCATGCCGCTATAAACCGCCACTACTGGGCATTCGTTCCACTAGCCGACTTATCGCGCAATACGACGTGCCACTTCGAGGATACCGAGATACGCCGCCCCGAAAGGCGCAAAAAGAATAAAGGTCAGCGGCCACAGGTTCGACTCCTGTGCGAAGGCGAACAAACAGAAGACAGCAACCGGGATTGCAATGAGGATCGGCGCCATCGCCGCCCACCACCATCCGCCGCGCATCTGTTTGGGTAGGTAAATCTGCAGCGCGATGTAGGCCGGGACGCCCAGCATCACGATCCCGCCGATCAGCTCGTCGAGAATGACAGGCCTCTTCTGTGAGGAAGTTAGGCCGCCTGCTCGGCTTCCGGATCGCGCAGCACATAGCCGCGGCCCCAGACGGTCTCGATGTAATTGTCTCCGCTGGTCGCGGCCGCAAGTTTCTTGCGCAACTTGCAGATGAAGACGTCGATGATCTTCAACTCAGGCTCGTCCATGCCGCCATAAAGATGGTTCAGGAACATCTCCTTGGTCAGTGTGGTGCCTTTGCGGAGCGAGAGCAGTTCCAGCATCTGATATTCCTTGCCGGTCAGATGCACGCGGCTGCCGTCCACCTCGACCGTCTTGGCGTCGAGATTGACCGTGAGCTTGCCGGTCGTGATGACCGATTGCGAATGGCCCTTCGAGCGGCGGACCACTGCCTGGATACGGGCAATCAGCTCGTCCTTGTGGAACGGCTTGGTCATGTAATCGTCGGCGCCGAAGCCCAGCGCGCGGACCTTCGCCTCGACGATCGCGTTGCCCGAAAGGATCATCACCGGCGTCTGGACTTTCGCCAAACGCAGGGATTTCAGCACTTCGAAGCCGCTCATGTCGGGAAGCTGCAAGTCGAGCACGACGATGTCGTAGTCATAGAGCTTGCCGAGGTCGATGCCTTCCTCGCCGAGATCGGTGGTGTAGACGTTGAAGCCTTCGCTCCTCAGCATCAGTTCGATGCTGCGCGCCATGGCGCTATCGTCTTCGATCAAAAGCACACGCATATTCACTGACCCCTTAACTGGCACGGCCCCTCGGGCGTGGTTAACCGATGAGCAAACGGTAACCGGAAATGGTTAACATCGCCTTTCCAGCGAGGAAAGGGGTGCAGGAGTCGCGAACGGGACTTAACGCGAATTATTCTTTCGCCCCATCCCCTTGATTCCCTTTGTTAAGTTTACCGGCACTTAAATTCTTCCCCTCAAGATGGGCTTGTTCGGGCCTGCAAAAGGCGGCCCTTGGGGTAGGTGGAATGCTGGCTCTTCTGAAGGAAATCGAGGCCATACCGCCGCTGCGCCGGTTCGGCCGGGTGGCGCGCATCGAAGGCCTTTCCGTCGAAATCACCGGAGCGGCCGGCGCCATCAGTCTGGGCGGCCAGGTTCGTATCTCCATTTCGCGCGGCCGCCATATCCCCTGCGAAGTCGTTGGCTTCCGGGATGGCCGCGCCGTGGTCATGCCGCTTGGCAGTCTCGACGGTGTGACGCTGGGCGCGCATGCCGAATTCGAAGACAAACCCGCGTCCATCTTTCCGACCAAGGCATGGCTTGGCCGCGTCATCGATTCGTTCGCGCGACCCACCGATGGCAAAGGCCCGCTGCCGCAAGGCCCCGTTCCGTATCCGGTGAAAACCGCGCCGCCACATGCATCGCAGCGCGCGCGCGTCGGCGGCAAGCTCGACCTTGGCATTCGCGCGATGAATGCATTCACGACCTGCTGCAAAGGTCAGCGCATGGGAATCTTCGCGGGCTCCGGTGTCGGCAAGTCGACACTGCTCGCCATGCTCGCGCGCAACACCGATGCGGATGCGATCGTCATCGCGCTCGTCGGCGAACGCGGACGCGAGTTGAAGGAATTCATCGAAGACGATCTCGGCGAAGAAGGTCTGAAACGCAGCGTGGTGATCGCGGCCACATCGGACCAGCCCGCGCTCGTGCGCCGGCAATCGGCCTATGTCGCGATGGCCGTCGCCGAACAATTGCGTGATCAAGGCTTGCACGTGTTGATGCTGATGGACAGCGTCACCCGTTTCGCAATGGCACAGCGTGAGATCGGTTTGTCCGCGGGCGAACCGCCTGCCTCGAAAGGCTACACGCCAACGGTGTTTGCGGAACTTCCGAAATTGCTGGAACGCGCCGGCCCCGGCCTTAACGGCGCGTCAGGATCGATTACCGGGTTATTCACAGTTTTGGTCGAAGGCGACGACCACAACGAGCCGGTTGCCGATGCCGTGCGTGGTATTCTCGACGGACATATCGTTCTGGAACGCGCTATCGCCGAACGTGGCCGATTCCCGGCAATCAATGTGTTGAAATCCGTGTCGCGTGCGATGCCGGCTTGTAACAGCGAAAATGAGCACAACATCGTCATGAAGGCGCGTGCGCCGCTCGCCGTCTACGAGGACATGGCCGAATTGATCCGTCTTGGCGCATACAAGGCTGGCACGAATGTTGAAGTGGATACGGCGACCAAGGTGTATCCCAAGCTCGAAGCGTTCCTAACGCAAAAGAAAGAGGAACGCGCGACACTGGCCGACGGATATGCCGAACTGGAGGCCATCATGGCCGAGCTCGGGAGTGGGAGCTAACATATGAAACGCGCCGATACGCTCTTGCGCGTCAAGCGCTTCAAGGTCGACGAACTCAAGCGCCGCATGGCGACGCTCGATGCGATGAAAGCCGATCTCGACAGGAAACTTGCCGATCTCGAAGAATCGATCGCGCGCGAACGTCAGCGCGCCAACGATTCCGACATCGGCCGCCTCGCCTTTCCGTCGTTCCTGCGGTCCATCGAAAGCCGTCGTGAAAACCTGCGTGAGACGCTCAAGGAAATCGAACGCGAGCGCGCGGTGGCCCAGAACGATCTGGCGTCCGCCTATCAGGATCTGAAGGCTTTCGAACTGGCGACCGAGCAGCAGGCCCGGCGGCTGGAAGAAGCCGAGGCGCGCCGCGCCCAGACCCAGCTCGACGAGATGGCGCTGGTCCGCCACCTGCGCAAACACGCCCTTCGCCAGGCCTGATCCGTAGCGGAACTTTACAACCGCGGCATGATGTCCCTTTTGTTAACTTTATAAGCCTTTGCAATAAAAGAATATTCCGTTTTTGGTTCCTCTGTGACATAATTCTTGCATGCAGTGGTGATTCGCGGAGAACACGCGAATGGCGATGACTACGCCGCACGGCATTGCGACGACTGAAATACCTGACCAATTTGGCCGGTACGCGATCATTTTGTTCGCTTTGGCGGGCATCGCGGGGGTCTTTCACACCTATGTCGTGGCCCAGCTCGTCTTCTCGATGCTGTTCGTCGGCGGCGTGGCCCTGGTGCTGTTCAGCGTCGTGGCGAGGCCGCTCGGCTCTCCGCAGCGCGAGACCTGGGTCGCGGCTCTTCTGGCCTGCGGGCTTTTCACCCTGGTTCTGGGCGCGTTCGGCTGGCCGTCCTCCTTCTAGGATTTCTCCATGTCTTTTTCGGAAGTCATCGCACCGCTACTCGGGCGGATAGCCATCGGCTGGTATCTCGTCACCCAGACATGGGCCTATGTGCAGGATTGGGCGGGCACGATGGACATGCTCAAGGCACACAATATTGTCGCCCCGCCGGTTCTCTTTGGCCTGTTCCTGGCCTTGGTGGCATTGGCCGCCATCGCGTTGATCATCGGCTACCAGACCCGCTATTTCGCGATGGCGTTGTTCGCCGCGATTCTGGCCCTGGCGATCCTGCTTCACAATTACTGGGACATGCATGGCGATGCGCGTGCCGAAGCCTTCGACCTGTTCTCCCGCGACATGCTGCTGATGGGCGCGCTCCTGCTGCTCGTCGGCATGGGGGCCGGGCGCTTCGCCGCCGACAATTCGGGCAAGAAAAAAGGCGGACACTAAACCCGCTGCGGCGCGTTTCGACTTTCGGGAAGATGCAATCCGAAATGAATGAGGCGGCCGGCGCATTCGCGCCGTAGCCGCCTCACACTGCCCCCTTTAAGCGGACTTGCCGCAGGCTCCGCTCCCCCAAGCCGAACCGGCGACGGACGTACCCTCTGCTATGACAGGCCCGCGACGCAACGGATAGTTTGTCGCCCAGCCGGTTTTTACTATCCCATGTGGATTCAAAGTCACAATAGAGTCAGTAGTGCCGCAATGATGTTGCGTACACCGATCAGCCGCCCCGAAAATGCTTGGAGAGTTTCAGCCCTTGGCGCTGGTAGTTCGATCCGATTCCCTGTCCGTAGACTTCGGGCGGCGGCTCGGTGAGCCGCTCGAATACCAGGCGGCCGATGATCTGTCCGTGCTCGAGGATGAAGGGAACCTCGCGCGAGCGCACTTCCAGCACGCCGCGCGCACAAGGCGGCTTGCCCGGCTCATAGCCGAAACCCGGATCGAAGAAGCCCGCATAATGCACGCGGAACTCGCCCACCAGCGGGTTGAACGGCACCATTTCGGCTGCGTAGTCATAGGGAATCGCAACAGCTTCCCGGCTGACGAGGATGTAGAACTCGTCGGGGTCGAGGATCATGTGCCCTTCGGGATGCGCCTCGATGGGGTCCCAGAAATCGGCCGGCGACAGCGCTTCGCGCTTGTCGACGTCGATGATTCCGGTGTGCCGCTTGGCGCGCCAGCCTATGCGCGAATTGCCGTCGCCCTTCAGGTCGATGGAAAGGGCCAATCCATTGTCGATATCGGCCTCGCCCGAAACGAGCGGGATTTCCGCGTGCAGCCTGCGCAATTGCGTGTCGGTGAATTGCGGCGAGCCGTGGCGGATGCGCAGCTGGTTGAGCTTCGAACCCTTGCGCACCAGCACGGGAAAAGTACGCGGCGAAATCTCCGCATAAAGCGGTCCGCGATATCCCGCCTCTATACGGTCGAACGCCTGCCCGCGATCCGTGATCAGGCGCGTGAACACGTCGATGCGTCCCGTGGAGCTTTTGGGATTGGCCGTCCCCGAAACGCGTGCCGAGAAATCCGCATATTCGAGCAGCGGCACGATATAGACGCAGCCCGTCTCCAGCACCGCACCGTTCGTCAGATCGATCTCGTGCATGAAGACCGCCTTGAGCTTGTCTTCGACGGTCGCGTTCGGTCCGGGAAGGAAACTCGCCCGTACGCGATACGCCACCGGCCCAAGCCTGAGGTCGATGCTGGCCGGCTGGATCTGGCTGTCTTCCATATCCTCGCCCGCGCGGATCTCGCGACGCGCCCGGATCAGCCGCTTGAGCACATGGCTGGGCAATATGCCGGTGGAATGCCGCCCGAAATGATCGGCGCCCTCGGGAGCTTCGGTGACAAACAGCGTGTCGTCGGTTTCGGCCATGCTCTGTTTATAGGAAGGCCGGACAAGGCGGTCACCCGTCATCCCCAAGAAACTCACGGATTTCGGCAATCGCCTCGGCCAGGCCGCAGCGGCGAACAGGCGCATCCGCCGGAAAGGCCGAAAGCAGCCGCGACGGCGTGGCCGGTTCCAGGATCACGAAACAGCCCTTGTCGCTTGCGGTGCGGATCAGCCGCCCGAACGCCTGCTTGAGCCTCAGCCGCGTCAGCAGGTCGTCATAGGTTTTGCCGAACCGTGCGCGCCGCGCCTTATGCAGGATCGTGGGCTTGGGCCACGGCACCTTGTCGAACACGGCCAGACGCAAGCTGCGACCCGGCACGTCCACGCCGTCGCGCAACGCATCGGTGCCCAGAAGGCAGGCGTTCTCCTCCGCCCGGAACAGATCGACCAGCGCGCCTGTGTCCAGCCTGTCGACATGCTGGGCGTAAAGCGTGATGCCCGCTTCCGCCAGCGGCCCCGCGATCCGGTTCTCCACCGCGCGCAGGGCACGCACCGCCGTGAACAATCCCAATCCGCCGCCGCCCGCCGCCAGAAACAATTCGCGATAGGCGGCCGCCACCTGCTCGATGTCGCGACGATTGACGTCGCGCACGATGAACACCCGCGATTGTTGGGCATAATCGAACGGCGATCCGAAACTCGCGCGTCTTGGGGGTTCGGGAAGATGGTGCGCGCCGGTGCGCACTTCCGCGCTCGCCCAATCGTCCACGCCTTCGGCGATATCGCGCAACGTGGCCGAGGTGATGAGCGCGCCATGTGCGGGCGCCAACACTTCCGTCGCCAACGGCACGGTCGGATCGACCCAGTGCCGGTGCAATCCCACATCGAGATCGCGCCCGTCGTCGCGCGCGATCTCGAACCAGTCCACGAATTCCTCCGAAGGCGTTTCGTCTTCGAGTGCATCGAGCATCGAAATCCACGCCGGCAATATGATCCGCGCGCGCCGCGCCAGCCCGCGCGCCGCCGCTTCGATGCGGGCGCGCTGGAAAGTTTCGAGGTCGGACGCCTTTTCGTCCAGTTGCTTGCGCAGCGCTTGCGAAAGCCGCAGCAGGGGTACGGCGATCCGTTTCAACGCTCGCGAAAGCTCGCGCGCCGCTTCCAGCAATTCGCCATCCAACGGCGCAACTTCGGCCTCCAGCGAATAAAAAGCCTCGCCGTCCTCGCTGCGCGCGCGCACATGATTGTAGGCGAGTGCGAGAAACGCTTCCCCCGGCCCGCGCGCGCCGCCATTGACGATGCGCCCATGCCAGCCTTCGCCCACCAGCGAGCCCGCCGACAACACCGCATCGTCGAGCACCGACCGCGCCACGTCGTCGTCGGCGATGATGTCCTTCAGCCGTTCTTCCAGTCCGCGCATCCGGCTGCGCGAGCGCGCTTCCGGTCCGCGTATCCAGCGCCTGAGATCGGCCATCTCGACACCGGAGAGAAGCGCCGAGAATCCGGAATCCGCCGCATCGAAAAGATGGTGGCCCTCGTCGAAGACATAGCGCACACGCCGTTCCGGTGGCGCATCATTGGTCTCGTCCAGCGACAGCGCATCGCCCGCAGCCTGCGCTATCACCAACGCATGATTGGCGACCACGATGGGTGCATGACGCGCGCGGCGTATCGCGCGCTCGATGAAACAGGTGCGATAGTGCGAGCACGCCGCATAGATGCATTCGCCGCGCCGGTCGGTGATTTCCGATAGCGGAAAACTCGCGGCAAGAAATGCCGGAAAATTCTGTCCCGAAAGATCGCCGTCCGATGTCGCCGCAACCCAGCGCGAAACGAGGCCCAACGCAATCGCGCGCTGTCCCGGCGCAAGCGCCGTGCGCCGCGCCGCTTCCTCGAAATTGAGCAGGCACAGATAATTTTCGCGCCCCTTTCGCACCACCGCCTTGTCTTCGCGTTCGGCGGGATCGGGATAGAGCCGCGCGATCTCCTGCACGATCTGCCGCTGCAGGTTGCGGGTGTAGGTCGAAAGCCAAAGCCCCGGCCCGTTCTTTTCCGCCCACACGCTGGCGGGCGCGAGATAGCCGAGCGTCTTGCCGATGCCTGTTCCTGCTTCGATCAGCGCGATCTTCGGCACACCGGCAGAATCGCGCGCGCCGAACGCATAGCTCGCGGCCTGCGCATAATCGCCCTGTTCCGGCCGGTGTTCGTGCGAAACTCCGACCAGTTGCGAAAGCCGCGCACGGGCCTCGTCGTCGCCCACGGGAAGCGAGCCCGGCTTGTCGGGCGCCATGTCGTCTTCCCATTCGGCAAGCCCGCGCCACGTGTCGTATCCGGC
>Ga0070661_100000164_pt1 | contig 54634 bp, 59 predicted proteins | sample KBSC43metaG_FD_64663 | JGI IMG/M metagenome (GOLD analysis project Ga0070661, IMG submission 64663) | Corn rhizosphere microbial communities from Kellogg Biological Station, Michigan, USA - KBS C4-3 metaG | ecosystem: Host-associated > Plants > Roots > Rhizosphere > Soil ... | reverse complement strand
CGGATGGCAAACCGCTCAAGCATCAGCCGTCGCAGGACGATGCGCGGCACCATGATATGTGCCCGTTCGCGGCGGCCGCGCATCTCGCATCACCTTCCGCACCGGCCGAGCCCACCCTGCCCGGTTATGCCATTCTCGGCTCGCAGGACGTCGCAAACATTTACGTCGCCACCGGCGCGCAACGGCACGCGCCGCAATCGCCCCGCGCCCCACCCGCTTTCGCCTGATCCGAATCCGTCTCGAACGTGCGCACCCTCGCGCGCGCCCGAACCATTCCATCAGCATTGAAGCGGAAAACCCATGTCCATTTTCCTGCGCCCGTTCTGCGGCGCATCCATACTTGCCTTGGCAGGTGCATCGAGCGCGTTTGCGGCAGGCCAAGTGCCGGCTCCAAAAATCGAGACGGTGATTGTGGCCGACCAACGCTTCGAGACGCCGGATATTCCGAACCAGACCGAAGGCATCGGCGCCGGCGAAGCGGAACAGCAGATCAACGTCGTCAACACCGAAGACATTCTCAAATATCTGCCGAGCATCCTGATCCGCAAACGCCACATCGGCGACACGCAGGACCCCGTCACCACCCGCACTTCGGGCGTCGGCGCAAGCGCGCGCAGCCTGATCTATGCCGACGGCATCCTGCTTTCGGCCCTGATCGGCAACAACAACACCAGCGCCTCGCCCAAATGGGGCATGGTGGCGCCGGAGGAGATTTCGCGGATCGACGTCATCTATGGCCCCTTCGCCGCGCAATATCCGGGCAATTCGATGGGCGAGGTGATCGAGATCGCCACGCGCATGCCAGAGAAATTCGAGGTCAACGCGCAAGCCGACGGTGCGCTGCAGAGCTACAGCCAATATTCAACCAAGGACACCTATTCCACCTATCAGTTGAGCGCCGGCATCGGCGACCGCGTGGACGATTTCGCATTCCGGCTGGGCGCCAATCATCTGGATACTTACGGCCAACCGCTTTCCTACATCACGCTCGCCCGCCCCACTGCGACCAGCGCGGCGGGCACGCCCGTTTCGGGGGCCTTCGCGGATGTGAACAGGACGGGCGCGCCCATCGCGGTGCTCGGTGCGGGCGGTCTGGAACATCAGATACAGGACAACGTCACGCTCAAACTCGCCTACGATCTGAGCGGCCACCTGACCGCGAATTACACGCTGGGTTTCTTCAACCAGACCGACAACGCCACGGTGCAAAGTTACCTGCGCGATGCGAACGCCGCACCCGTCTATACGGGAAGCGTGAACATCGGCGGGTACAATTACACGATCGGTGCCGGCAGCTTTTCCAATGCCGTCTCCCGCTACGGCCAATCGCATCTGGCACAGGGGCTGTCGTTCAAGTTTTCGGACGGGGGCTGGGATGCCCGGCTCGTTCTTTCGCGCTACGACTTCCTGCGGGATTTGCAGCGCGTGCCCACCGCGCCGCTGCCCGGCGCGTTCGATGGTGGCGCGGGCTCTATCGCGCAGATGGACGGCACCGGCTGGTACACACTGGATGCGAAGGCAACGCGCCACATCGGCGAAACCAACGACCTGAGTTTCGGTGCGCATTACGACCGTTACAAGCTGGCGCTGCGGAAGTTCGGCACGCCGGACTGGCTGTCGGGTCCGCGCGGTGCGCTCGCAAACGCTTCTCGCGGCAAAACGGCGACGGCGGCGCTCTGGGTTCAGGACATTTGGCGTTTCGCACCCGATTGGAAAGCGACCCTGGGCGGACGTTTTGAGAATTGGCGGGCGTTCGACGGGGAGAATTATTCTCTCAATCCCGCGCTCGATATTTCCCAGCCGAAACTTTCGGATTCCTATTTCTCGCCGAAGGCCTCTCTCGGATGGCAGCCCGGCCAGTCATGGACACTCACCGCCTCATACGGGCGTGCCTATCGCATGCCGACGGTGATGGAGCTTTATCAGGCCGTCACAACCGGCTCGGTGCTTTCCGTGCCGAACCCGAACCTCAATCCCGAGCGTGCGGACTCTTATGAGCTGTCGGCGGCATATATAATGTCCGACGGCCGTGCGCGGCTTTCGTTCTTTGAGGAAGACGTGGCGGACGCATTGATTTCCCAGAGCACGCCGCTTCCGCCCGGCTCAACATCGACGGCGCCCATATCCAACACGCTGTTCAATTTCGTGCAGAATGTCGATCGCGTCCGCTCGCGCGGCATCGAAGCGGTTGTCGACCGGAACGATGTCCTGTTCGACGGGCTGGCGCTTTCGGGCGGCATCACCTTCGTCAATTCGCGCGTCGCCGCCGATGCGGCTTTCCCGAACGCGGTGGACAAGCGCACGCCGCAGGTTCCCAAATGGCGGGCGAGCCTGGTCGCGACCTATCGTCCCGATGACGCATGGGCTTTCACGCTGGCGGCGCGTTACGCGGATCGTTCGTTCGGGACCATCGACAACAGCGACATCGTTTCGCACACCTATCAGGGCTTCGAAGGCTATCTCGTGCTCGATGCGCGCGCCCATTACGAAATCGACAATCATTGGAGCGCGGCGTTCGGCATCGACAACCTGAACAACCGGAAATATTTTATTTTCCATCCGTTCCCGCAGCGCACGTTCCTTCTGGAGTTGAAATATGCGCAGTGACCCATACATCTTTGCTGTCCGTCGCGGAGGCCGCCCATGCGTTTCCTGAATTCCAACGCGCTTCACGTCGCGGCAATGGCCGCGCTGGCGATAGTCGTTTCGGCGGCACTGGCCGAAGCGTCCGAAGTGAAGGTCGGCGATGCGTGGCTGCGCGCCCTGCCCTCCGGCCTGCCCGCGGGCGGCTACTTCACGCTGTACAACAATGGAGCAATGCCGCTGACACTCACCGGCGCGCAATCCAAATCCTGCGGCATGCTGATGCTGCACCGATCAAGCGACATGGGCGGCATGATGCATATGGAAGATGTCGAGAAGGTCGACGTTCCGCCTCACGGCACCCTGAAATTCGCACCCGGCGGCTATCACCTGATGTGCATGGAGCCTGCCGCCGACATCAAGCCGGGCAATACGGTGAGCATCACGCTGACCTTTGCGGATGGATCGAGCGTCACGGCGCCTTTCGCCGTGCGTAACGCATCTGGGCATTAAAGTAATTTTGTCATCCCGGCCGAGCGCAGCGAGAGCCGGGACCCATCGAGAAGCGGCACGATGGGTCCCGGCTCTGCGCGGCATTCGCCGCTTGGCCGGGATGACAAGTGAAGTGTTCCTGCTAAACTTCCGCCTGCCCACAGCGGAGCCTTCCATGTCGCAGATGTTTTCGCCGCTGATCGAACAACGGCGCGGGCAGATGTTCCCTCAGCTGAGCGCGGACGACATTGCGCGGCTCGAACGGTTCGGCGAACGCGCGACCTTTTCGGCCGGGCAGCGCATGGTCTCCACGGGAGAAATCTCGCCCGGCCTTTTCGTCATTCATTCCGGCGACGTGGAGGTTTCGCAGCGCGGGCCGGAAGGTGACGCGCAACTCATCACCACCCATGGCGCCGGCCATTTCATGGGCGAACTTGCGCAGCTCTCCAACCGGCCGTCGCTGGTGGATGCACATGCACAAAGCGCGGTGGAGGCGCTGATCATTCCCTCGCGCCGCCTGCGCGACGTGCTCGTCGAAAACGCCGATCTCGGCGAGCGCATCATGCGCGCGCTGATCCTGCGGCGGGTGGGATTGCTGGAAACCGGCACCGGCGGCCCCATCGTCGTCGGCCGATCCGGGCAGGCGGATATGCTGCGTCTGGAAAATTTCCTGGAGCGCAACGGCCACCCGCATCAACACCTCGATCCGGCGGCGGATTCCTGCGCACGCACGTTGATCGAACGGTTTCACATCCAGCCCAATGAATTGCCCATCGTGCTTTGTCCGAACGGGCAATTGCTGCGCAACCCGACCGAGGGCGAACTTGCGCGCTGCATCGGGCTGGTGCGGCCCATCGATCCCGACCGTCTCTATGACGTGGCGATCGTAGGCGCCGGTCCCGCCGGTTTGGCTGCGGCAGTGTATGCGGGATCGGAAGGGCTTTGCACCATCGTGCTCGATTGCCGCGCGTTTGGCGGACAGGCGGGCGCGTCGTCGCGCATCGAAAACTACATGGGCTTTCCCACCGGCATCAGCGGCATGGCGCTGATGGCGCGCGCGTTCAACCAGGCGCAGAAGTTCGGCGTGGAAATGGCGATCCCCGATGAAATCTCGCGGCTCAACAGCGCTCCGCACGGTTTCACGCTCGATCTTGCGAACGGCGAAACGCTGAAGACGCGCGCGGTGGTGATCGCGTCGGGCGCGCTGTATCGCAAACTCGATATCGCCAACATGGCGCAGTTCGAAGGCACTTCCATCCATTATTGGGCCTCCCCGCTGGAAGCCCGGCTCTGCGCCGGTCAGGAAGTGGCGCTTGTCGGCGCGGGCAATTCGGCCGGGCAAGGGGCGGTGTTCCTGGCAAGCCAGGTGTCGAAGGTGTGGATGATCGTGCGCGGCAAAAGCCTTGAGGCCACGATGTCGAACTATCTCGTCGAACGCATCCGGGCGCAGCCGAACATCGAAGTGCTCACCGAAACCGAAATCGTCGCGCTCGACGGCAAGGACGGGCTGCTCGACAGCCTGCGCTGGCGCGACCGAAAGACCGGCGCGGAAACGCAGAAGGATATTCGGCACCTGTTCCTGTTCATCGGCGCAGCCCCCAACACCGACTGGCTGGCCAGTTGCGAGGTGTTGCGCGACGAGAAGGGCTTCATCCGCACCGATGCCGGCCGTCCCTTACAGCCGCTGGAAACGAGCATGGAAGGCGTGTTCGCCATCGGCGATGTGCGCGCGGGCTCGGTGAAACGGGTGGCTGCTTCCGTGGGCGAAGGCGCGCAGGTGGTGGCCGCGCTGCACGCCTATCTGGCGCAGGCGCAAACCTCAAAGGTGACATGATGAGCGAGACCTGCACGCATATGTCCGGCATCCGCGACGTGACGCCAAGCGCGCTCGGCTGCGAGGAATGTCTGAAGATCGGCTCGCCCTGGGTGCATTTGAGGATATGCCGCACCTGCGGCCATGTCGGCTGCTGCGACAGTTCTCCGCACAAACATGCGACCAAGCATTTCCACCACACCAAGCACCCGATCATCGAAGGCTACGATCCGCCCGAAGGATGGGGCTGGTGTTATGTCGATGAAGTGATGCTCGACCTCGGCGACCGCACGACGCCGCAGAACGGGCCCATTCCGCGCTACGTCTGAGGAACGGGCCCGCCGCGCGAATTACGCCTTGATGAAATTCAGAAGCTCCGCGTTGATCTCGTCGGGATGCGTTGTGCACATGCCGTGCGGGTAGCCCTTGTAGATCTTCAGCGTGGCGTTCTTCAGGATTTTCGCGGAGAGAAGCGCCGCGTCCTTATAGGGCACGATCTGGTCGTCATCGCCGGCCATCACCAGCACCGGCACGGTGATCTTTTTCAGGTCGGGCGTGAAGTCGGTTTCCGAAAAGGCCTTGATGCATTCGTAATGGGCTTTGGCAGACCCCATCATCCCCTGCCGCCACCAGTTGTCGATAGTGCCCTTGCTCACCTTCGCGCCGGGACGGTTGAAGCTGTAGAACGGTCCCGAAGCGATATCGTAATAGAGCTGCGCACGGTTTTCGGCGAGCGATTTGCGGAATCCGTCGAACACCTCGATGGGCGTGCCACCCGGATTGGTCGCCGACTTGACCATGATCGGCGGCACCGCCCCGATCAGCGCGGCTTTGGCGCAACGCGACGTGCCGTGCCTGCCCAGATAACGCGCGACTTCCCCGCCGCCGGTCGAATGGCCGATATGGATCGCGTCCTTCAAATCCAGCGCGGACGTCAGTGCCGCGACGTCGTCGGCATAGGTGTCCATCTCGTTGCCCTCCGACGTCTGCGTCGAACGGCCGTGTCCTCTGCGATCATGTGCGATCACGCGATAGCCATGCTGCAGGAAGAACAGCATCTGCGCATCCCAATCGTCGGCGCTGAGCGGCCAGCCATGATGGAACACGATGGGCTGACCTTTGCCCCAGTCCTTGTAGTAAATCTGCGTGCCGTCCGGCGTGATGATGAAACTGGATGAATTCTTCGCGCCCGCCGGCATCGCAGCGGCGGAGACAGACGTCGGCGCCGCGCTTGCCAAAGCGGCAGAAGCGGCCGCCACGCCAATGCTTCCCGCGAGAACGCCGCGGCGTGATGCACTCATTTCGCTGTTGTGTAATGTCATAACACCCTCCATCGAAAATGCGCCGTAAAGTGTTGCACGGTCACATGACGATCAGAAGCCGAATTCCGGCACCGATGCAGACACTTTGTCAGGTTTGATTGCGGGCGCGGGGTGCTATGCTGCCCAAATAAGAGGCACTCGATCCGATGCAAACGGCACTTCACACACCGGTCTGCGATCTTCTGGGATGCACCTATCCCGTTTTGCTTGCGGGGATGGGCGGACCCTCGCGTTCGGAGCTGGTGGCGGCCGTCACCAATGCGGGTGGCTTCGGCTTTCTCGGCATGGTGCGCGAAAGCCCGGAGTTGATCACAACGGAAATCGCCAAGGTCCGCGAACGCACGGATCGCGATTTCGGCGTGAACCTGATCCCTGCCGCGACCAAGCGGGAGTTGCTGGAGGCCGAACTCGCCGCCTGCATCGCGGCCAAGGTGCCGGTGATGGCGCTGTTCTGGGATCTGTCGGCGAATATCGTCAAACGGCTGCGCGACGAAGGCATCCTTGTCGCCTGCCAGGTGGGCGACGCGAAGGAAGCCGAAGCCGCGCAGGAAGCGGGCGCGCAGATCATCATCGCACAGGGCGTCGAAGCGGGCGGCCATGTGCGCGGCCGCATCAAACTCGCCACGCTGTTGCCGGAGGTCATCGCGAGCGTCGACTTGCCGGTGATCGCGGCGGGCGGCATCGTGGACGGCAAAGGTCTGGCAACCGTATTGCGGGCGGGCGCGCAAGGCGCGTGGATCGGCACCGCGTTTCTCGCCACCACCGAATCCTTCTCGCACGATTACCACAAGCAGCACATCGTGGATGCGCAACCGGGCACCACCGTCCACACCGATGCGTTCCATGTGAACTGGCCGAAGGGCGCGTTCGTGCGCGTGCTTCCCAACTCGGTCACGCGCGGCGAGCGCGGCGATCCCTTCTCCGGTCAGAAACAGGCAATCGGCAACGAAGGCGCGCGCACGATCTGGCTGTTCAGCACGGACTCTCCGCTCAAATCCATGACCGGAGATTTCGAGGCCATGGCGCTCTATGCGGGCGAAGGCGCGGGCGCCATCCGCGCAATCGTTCCCGCGCGCGAAAGGTTGAACGAGATCGTCACGGAAGCATCCAGACTTTTGGAAGCGGCACCGAAACAGCCCGCCGCCGAACCGCAGCCCGCCTCTCCCGCCTGCTACGCGCGCGAGGCGGACGATTCTTATATGGGCTATGCCAGCCGCGAGGAATTGCTGGCGTTCCTGAACGAACTTCTCGAAGCCGAGCGCGCGGGCGCGCGCGTCACCGCGCGCACCGCCGCCGATGCGCCGGATGCGGCGACGAAAACCCTGATGCGCGACATCCATCGCGACGAGGCGCGCTGGTGCGCCATGCTGCTCAAGTGGATCGCGCATCTGCAAGGCGACGCCTCACCCAATGTCGGCGCGTTCTACGGCAAGTGCATGGCAATTAGCGACCTGGCCGAACGCCTCGCCTTCCTCAATCGCGGCCAGGGCTGGGTGGCGAAGAAACTGCGCGAGATGCTGCCCAAGACGCGCGACGACGCGATGCACGCGGATTTCTCCGCCATGCTGAAAAGTCACGAAGAGAATATCGCCCGCGCCAACGCGATGCTTTAGCAGACACTCAAACGGGTGCAGCGATCCGTCCGGCGGCCACGGCCTGCCAATCCACCATGTGGTCGACGAACGCCTTCAGGAAATCCGCCCGCCTGTTGGCGTAATCTAAATAATAGGCGTGTTCCCAGACATCGCACACCATAAGCGGCGTGTGCCCTTCGGCGACCGGTGTCATCGCATTGGCGGTACGCTCGATCTGCAGGCGGCCGCGAACCGCCACAAGCCACACCCAGCCGGAGCCGAACTGCCCCAACCCTTGCGCGACGAATTCGGATTTGAAGGCTTTCACCGAACCGAACTCCGCCGTCAGCCTGCGCGCGAGGTTCGCGGGAACCGGGCCGCCGCCGTTCGGCTTCATCGAGAGCCAGAATTTGCTGTGGTTGAGATGCTGGGCGGCGTTGTTGAAGATCGCCTGCGCTTCGGGAAGATCGTGGGTCGCGCGCACGATCTCTTCAAGGCCCATGGTTTCGTAATGGGTGCCCGCGACAAGCTCGTTCAGCTTGTCGACATAGCCGCGATGATGCTTGCCATGGTGCAGTGCGAACGTCCGTGCGGACATGAAGGGCTCGAAGGAATCCGGCGGGTAAGGAAGATCCGGCAGATAAAAGGGCTTCGGTTCCGCCTCCCGACGCATGGGGCTCGCGGTCATGGCTTCAGCCTCCCATGCGGGCGTAGTGGATGATGATCCCTATGGCGATGCCGCCGATGCTCAGCGACAGCGGCACAAGGATGACCTGAAGGATGGCTTCGGAAGCTTCTATGGGACCGTATATCGTGTCGAAACGGCCCCTGATGAATTCGTCAAACGAAAGTTTTCCCGTATCCTGTTTTGGCGCCATGCGGCTCATGATGATCGGCACCCCGAAGTACACGAGCGCGTAAACCGTTCCGATCACCACCATGAAAAGCGCATTGGAGCTGATGAAGAAGGTGGTCCAGAACACCGCCATGAACATCGCCCAGCAGAGTATCGCGAGCTTGTAGACTCCCGGATGCATCTGCGACCTCAAGACCGAAAGCCTGCGCAGCGCCGTGGTCTGCACCGTCCGGTGCTCGGCGATGCCCGCATGCGAACGAACCGCCGCCTGCGATCTAGGCGGCACGCGATTTGTCGTCATTGTCCTCACTCCCGCAATTTTCGCTGAAATGCTTGGCGAATTTGTCCGGCACGTCCTTCCAGCGGTCGGCGTCCGGCGGCGGCGTGCCCTTGGCGGTGATGTTCGGCCATTTGCGCGCATATTCGGCGTTCAGCGCGAGCCAGCGCTCCAGCCCCGTTTCGTTATCGGATTTGATGGCTTCCGCGGGACATTCCGGTTCGCACACGCCGCAATCGATGCATTCGTCGGGATGGATGACGAGCATGTTCTCGCCTTCGTAGAAGCAGTCCACCGGACACACCTCGACGCAATCCATGTATTTGCATTTGATGCAGGCTTCCGTGACGACAAAGGTCATGGCGCACCCTGCCCCGCCCGGGGCGGAAATTTGTCGGCGCGATAGAACATGCCCATTTGCAGGCTCCGCGCGATATTCTGTGCGCGCCCGACAAAAGCCTCTGCCGCGCGCGGCGGACAGACTTCGCCGGCCGTCTCCATGAACAGCGCGAGCCAGCGTTCGAAATGTTCGGGGCGCACCATCTTCAGCCGCATGTGGGCAATCATCGGATTGCCCTTGTAGCGGCCGCTCATCAGCATGACCGACGACCAGAAATCGCACATCTTCTCCAGATGCGGGTCCCAATCCTTGATCACGCGGTCGAAGACCGGGCCGATCAATTCATCGGTGCGGACTTTGCCGTAGAAGGTGTGAACGAGCGTCTTGATCATCGCGTCGTCCACGCCCGTCTCGTCGACGATGCCCTGCACGATGCGGGCGCGGCGTTCGGAATGTTCCTGATCGGAGGTCATTGCCGTATAAAGAAGTACACTACATACCTATTTAAGACCGTAAAAAAGCATTTGCAATGCTTCTTTTTGCACTGCGACATCGCGCGTCAGGCGGCCTTGCCGGAGAGCAGCCGCCGCATGCGCGTGAACGCGACCGGGTTCGCAATCAGGTCGGCCAGCGAATAGCGGTCGAGCACGGCGAGGAAGGCGGCGAGCGCCTCCTCCAGCGGCCCGCGCAGGCCGCAGGCCGAGGATACGATGCAACCATCCTTCTTGCGGTCGAAGCATTCGACCAGTGCGAGACTGTCTTCCGTCTTGCGTATGACGGCGCCCAGATTGATCTGTTTGGCCGGTTTGGCGAGTTTCAGCCCGCCGCCGCGGCCCCGCTGACCGTCGACAAAGCCTTCCTGTACCAGCGTTTGCGCCACCTTCATCAGATGGTTCCGCGAGATGCGATAGCGGTTGGCCACTTCTTCGATGGTGTGAATCCGGTCCGGCTCGAGCGCGAGCAGCATCATCAGGCGCAGGGCATAGTCGGTGTGCAATGTCAGACGCATGAGGATCTTTCCGGCAAGGCGCATGGCGGGCGCGCCACAATAGGTGTATACCACATACCACTTTTGGCGCCCAGGAGGGCAATGCCATTCCATCGCTCCAGATCAAGCGCGTCTACGAACCGCCGGACTCCGCCGACGGCTTGCGCATCCTCGTCGACCGCGTGTGGCCACGCGGCGTGAGCAAAGAGAAAGCCGCACTCGACCACTGGTTGAAGGACGCCGGCCCCAGCACGGCCTTGCGCAAATGGTTCGGCCACAAGCCGGAACGCTGGGCCGAATTCCGCAAGCGTTACCGGAAGGAACTGGCCGTAAATCCGGCAGTGAAGGAACTTCGCGCCCTCGTCAAAGGAAAGCGCACAACCCTGCTCTTCGGCGCACACGATGCGGAACACAATCAGGCCGTCGTTCTGGCCGAACTGCTGAGGCGCCAAAGGAAACCGGCTGCGATTCCGCGCGCGCGCAAATCCCGGAAACCTTCATGACCCAGGATAACGTCCCCCCATTCCTTCACTACGGCTTCCGGCCGATGTTCCTTGGCGCTGCGGGCTGGGCCATCGTCGCGCTGATCCTTTGGTTGGCGATGTTCTTCGGGGCACTTCAATTGCCGACCCGCTTCGATCCGATTGCGTGGCACGTCCACGAAATGCTGTTCGGCTTTGTGATGGCCGCGGTGGCGGGCTTCCTGCTCACCGCCATCGCGAACTGGACCGGGCGGCCGCCGGTCTCCGGTACGCGCCTGGCGATGCTTGCCGCTTTGTGGCTGGTTGGGCGACTGGCATGTTCGATCTCCGCCGATCTTCCGGCGTGGATCGCCGTGGCGGCCGACCTCGCTTTTCCCACTGCACTCCTTGCCGTTGCCGCGCGCGAGATCATTGCGGGGAAGAACTGGCGCAACATCGTGGTGATGGGGCCGCTTTCGCTCTTCCTCATCGCCAACCTGCTGATGCATCTGGAATCTTTGGGTTGGGCTGTCCCGTCCGGGCTTGGTTGGCGGCTTGCCGTTGCCGCTCCCATTCTGCTGATCTCCGTTATCGGCGGCCGTATCATTCCCATCTTCACGCGCAACTGGCTTTCCAGACGCGACAGCCTGCGGCTGCCGTTGCCGCCAAACCGTTTCGATACGGCGGCCATTGTATTGCTGGCGATTGCGCTTCTTCTTTGGGCGTTCTTTCCAGATCGCGCCGTCACGGGCGTGCTGCTCGTCGCCGCCGCCATTCTCCACGCAATACGCTTAAGCCGCTGGACCGGCCTTCCGACGCGGAGCGAACCACTCCTTTTTATCCTTCATGTGGGCTATTTCTGGGTCGTGCTGGGCCTGTTGCTGCTCGGTCTCTCGGCTTTCGACATCGGCGTGCCCGCGCCTTCGGCTATCCACGCGCTTACTGCGGGCGCGATTGCGGTTATGATCCTCGCGATCATGCCGCGCGTCACGCTGGGACATACCGGCCGCAATCTCACCGCCAGTCGCGCGACGATCGTTGCCTTCCTTCTCATCAATGCGGCTGCGCTCGCCCGTGTTTGCGCATCATGGCACCCGGCCTTGATGACGCAATTGCTGCTGATCGCCGGCCTTTGCTGGATCGCGGCCTTCGCAATTTTCGAGTTCGTCTACGGCCCGATGCTGCTCACGCGACGGGTTGGCTCGTGAGCGGACGCTTTCAACCTGGCGATCCTATTGCAGATCGATGCGCTCGCAGCCCGCGAATCCCAGAATGAAATCGGGGCCGAAGCTTAAAGACGGCGTCTGAAATCCCGGTTGGGCATTGCCCGCCAGTATCCGCTTCGCCGCTTCCAGCGTCGTCACCGCCGTCAGCGTGTAACCTTCGGGCGTGCGTAGCCGCGACACGGCCTTCTCGCCCTTTGCGTTCACCGCTTCGCCAAGCAACAGTCCAAAACCCGCCGCGCGTTCGGCATCGGTCGGCCCTTCGGGAAGGAAATCCGCGCTGAGTTTGAGCAACGCCTGCATCGGCTTGCTGCTCAACAACCGGCGCATCGTGTCGCCAAGTTTCGCCATCTGCTCCAGTTGCGGCATCGCTTCGAAATAGACGGTGATCTCGGGAATGCCCGTGGAATGATAGGCCGTCGCCACATCGCCCCAGCCGACGGCGATGGAAGGCCGCGGCCCCCTGCCGAAATCGAAACTGCGCCGGTCCGGCGGCCATTGCGTGACGATCCTGCCGTCGCGCCGCACGCGCACGGGATTGCCCACGCTCTCCATGCTCGATTTAGCCGTGCCGCGGGACATCTTCTCGAGCCCGCCGATGGCGAGCGTCAGCTTGGTTGCATCGGGCATCCGCTCTTTCATGTGCGCCGCCAGACAATCGCTCGGCACCACGTCGAAACCGACGCCCGGCAACACCACGATGCCCGCCGCCTTCGCCTCCGCATCGCGCGCGGCGCAGGCTTCCAGCACGTCGATCTCGCCGGTGATGTCCAAATAATGCCGCTTGGTGCGCAAACACGCATCGAGCATGGGCTTGGATGTTTTGGAGAACGGGCCTGCGATATGCAGCACCGCCTGCACTTCCGACAACGCCGCATCCATTGCCGCAATGTTGTCGAGACCGAACGCGCGATATTCAAAGCCGAGCGGCCCGGCGACAGCCTTTAGCTTCGCCTCGCTGCGCCCCGCGAGCAGCGGATTAAGCCCCTGCCGCTTCGCCTCTTTCGCCACCAGCTTTCCCGTATAGCCGGTAGCCCCATAGATCATGATCCTGCCGTTCATGGCGCGCCCCCTCGAAAACCGGACGTGTTTGTACCACGCCTCAAATTATTCGAGGACGCGCAGGAGGACTGTAGAAAAAGATATCTAGGCAGGGCGTCCAACAAATAGGAGTTTCAAGAGGTTAGAGAAAAATGGGACCGCGAAAACTCCCGCAGTTTTTTTATATTCTTGGAAGAGTGTCTTATCGCTTGGTCAGCTTTATGCCGCCAATATCGACCAGCTTGAGATGCCGTTCCTTTTCGGCATCGCTGTAAATGACCGCTCGATTTACGTCCAAGAGTTCTGGATTACTCAGCCCGGCCAGCCTCGGCCTGTCCAATCTGTTGTCGAGTTTAAACGCCTCAACGTCGAACGGAACAATCCCACCTAGAATAATGAAATAGTGCCCATCTGAGAGTGTCGCATTCCCCAGCTCAATAGAACCGGGTGGTCTCCGAAGTTCTCCGATACCTCTGCGGGAATAGATCATGTCGATAATTACGGCCTTCCCCGGCTGAGGGGCTGAAATCAAATACGTTTCTGCATCGATTGTTTGGCCGGTGTCAGCAAGAAATTCGGCAGGAATGTATATTTGTGCAGCACTCCGCCAGCCATTCGGTCCGACATCTTCTCGCGTCCATGATATCAAGTCCCGACGCGCTGCATTAAGTGCTTTTCCGGCAGACCAATACTGATAACTGAACGCCAAGTGGCACAATCCGCTGGCGTGCAGGGAAACCTTGATGGCGCCCGCCAGCGAACGAACTGCGAAGTAAATATCATCAGCGGTTCGGTGCTTCCAGATGCGCCAGATTGAAGACCCAATCTTGTCGCCTTCAGCAACCGCAAGACGGAGCTTGAAATCCCTTTTCGACATACACTAGCCGCCACATCTCGTAACCTCTTCTGCAGTGAACCTGCTCCTTCAAGAGTTAGCGGCGCAAGGAACAATTTGGGAGAGTCAAAAAGAATTTCGCCACAAACCTCTGAGGTGGGATGACGCTACCGTCTAGCGTGCTTCCCCCGTGCCATGAGAGCGCACCTGAATGAGATTTCAATGCGAGCATTTAGAAAATGGTGCCTAGGGGCGGAATCGAACCACCGACACGCGGATTTTCAGTCCGCTGCTCTACCGACTGAGCTACCTAGGCAAACCGGAAGGGTGGCCTTCATAAGGGAGCCGGGCCCATTCGTCCAGCCGGGGGCCCGATCCGGAAATATGATCCACAAAACAGGTGGTTAGTCGACGTGGTCACGCCCCGAAGTGTCTGTCCCGGGTAGGCTGCCCGCCCCACTGCGGCCCGCGGCACGCCTCTCCCGGCGGCTAACCGGCAGATCGTCGCCAGGTGGCAGGTGCAGTCCCAAATGCCTTTTTGAAGGCGCGCGAAAAGGCGGCTTCCGATTCATAGCCCACCAACTCCGCGATCCGCGCAAGCGGCGTGTTGGTCCCCTTCAATCGCTGCGCCGCCACCTGCATGCGCCAATGTGCGAGATATTGCATCGGCGGCATTCCAATCAGGCGCGTGAAGCGATCGGCGAGCGCGGATCGCGAAGCGCCAACTTCGCCGCATAACACTTCCATGCTCCAGCCGCGTGCGACATCGCTGTGCATGAGCGCAAGCGTGCGCGCGACCGCCGGATCGCGCAGTCCGGCAAGCCAGCCGGTCTGCGATTCCGGCAAGTCCTCCGCATAGCGGCGCACAGCTTCCACAAAGAGAAGTTCGGAGAGTTTGGCCAGAACGGTTTCCGATCCCGGCCGGCCTTCAGCGATTTCGTTGGCGGCATATTGGAACGTCGAGCGAATCCATTCCGCAGGCCCGGCATCTTCCATCTTGAATCGCATCATTGCCGGCAGCGTAGCGATAACCGGATTTTCATAGGCGCTATCACACCCCAGATAGCCACAGATCATCCGCGAAGTCGTGCCACCACCGCCATAATGAATATCGTAGAGGCCGTCGCCCTCCGGCGGTGTCATGAGATCCCGCACAATGGTCGGTTTGAGTTTGAGGTCGCTGCCCAAAAAATGCATGTCGTTGCGCGGGAAGAGAATGATCTCGCCATCGCGCAAAAGTAGCGGCTCCTCACCCTCTACACGCACATAAAGTTCGCCTTCGACCACGTAGTGGTACGGAATCAGATGCGTGGCCGGGCCCAGAAACGGTGCGCAAAGCTCGGGCGTCATGCGCGCGGAAACGCACCACGGAGCCGTAAACTCGGCATGCAAAAATACGCCCCCGCTCAGATGCGAAATGCGAAGCACATCGGACAAGGCATCCATGGCGAACCCGCGATTTGGCGTTTCAGTCATGCCTTCTGGCGGCCGGATCATATCCGAGAACGACCTCCGCACATAACTTCCCGGCTGAGACGAGGGAATGATCCCCCGCACCCAATTTCGAGAAGTCAGGAGATAGTTATGAATGCCATGGTCAAGTTTTCAAGTAATGGCAGCTATGAACGCGCCGTCAACGCATCAAAAGCGGTGCATTGGGAAATAGATAAGGACGTCATCAGGGGACGCAGCTTCGATATGTCGAAGAAGTATCTTCCCGACGGCCTGTCGCTGATGCAGGAAATGGATTCGCTTTCGGCCGACGAGCGCCGCTTCGCGGGCCAGATCCAGGGCCGCACCTATGCCAACATTTTTGGACTCGTCGAACGATTCATCACCGCGAAACTGCTGGAGATCGGAAAGGATCACTGGTTGGGCGATCAGATAGCGCTCGAAGCACTTGTGCGCTTCAGCGACGAAGAACTGAAACATCAAGCCCTGTTCCGCCGCATCGAAAAGATGATGGCCGAGACGATGCCCGAAGGTTATCGATTCGACGTCGACCCGGACATGGTCGCCCGCGCCGTGCTCAGCAAATCCACCTGGGCCGTTCTGGTATTGACGCTGCACATCGAACTTTTCGTGCAGAACCATTACCGGCAAAGTATCGCACCCGATGCCGAACTGTCCGAACTGTTCAAGGACGTGTTCTTTTTCCATTGGAAGGACGAATGCCAACATGTGGTTCTGGACGAACTGGAGCTCTCGCGCCACAACGCCACGCTCACCGACGATCAGCGGGGCGGTTCCGTCGACGATTTCATTGCCCTTGTGATGGCTGTCGACGGCATCCTCAAGATGCAGGCGAAATCCGATGCGGAATTCTTCACCGGCCGTTGCGGGCGCACCATGGCAAGTGACGAAGCCGATCGCGTGGCTATGCAGTTCCTGAAGGCGTATCGCTGGCAATATATCTTTTCCGGCGCCAGCCATCCGCGCTTTCAGACGATCCTTAAAAGCATGATCACCGATACGCAGTTCAAGCGCATCGAAACCGCGCTCGGCGCACTTGCCTGAAACCTGGCGAAAACAGGAACTGCTGCCATGAGTCTGTCACTTTGGATGCTGCTTGCCTTTGCCTGCTGGACGCTGCTCGTCCTGCTCGTCGGGGTCGGGATGCGGCGCTGGCTCTTGATCCTTCAAGGCCGGGCCGCACTCACGAGCTTTCCGGGCGACACGCCTCATGGCAGTCAGGCCTATCGCCGCGCGATGCGCGCTCATGCCAACTGCGTCGAGAATTTGCCCGTCTTCGGTGCGATCGTGCTTGTTGCCGCGTTCGCGCATCGTATCTCGCACACAATGGACGTTCTGGCCGCCGCGTTTATGACGGCGAGGATTATACAGAGTTCAATTCACATGGCCCTGCCGGAAACCAATGCGACGATTGCCATGCGGTTCAGTTTCTTCCTGATACAGATAGTTGCGATGACCGTCATGGCTGTTCAGATAGCCATGTAGCCTCAGTCGTCGTTGGAGGGTTCTTCCGGCGATGGGGCATCGTTGCCGGCCTCGTCCTCGGGCCGCGCGGGAATGGAATAGCCGCCCTTGAGCCACCGCCCCAAGTCGATGTCCGAACAACGTTTGGAGCAGAAGGGCCGGTAAGCCTGATCCTGCGGTTTGCCGCATAGCGCGCATTTGCGCGTTTCAGGGGTCGATGCCGACATCGAAACCTTCGCGCGTGAACGCATCGCGCGCCTCGAATGTCACGCGCGCGGCCCCCCGGCGAGCAAGCTGCTGGCGCACTTCCAGCCCATGATCGTCCAGCCACGCCACGATTTCCGGCGAGGCGCGCACATGGATCGCGCGGCCCGGAGAGGCGCTCGCCTCGCGTTCCACGCCGCGCAGCACTTCCAGCGCCACGCTGTCGCGCGTGCGGGTGCGGCCCAGCCCGTGACACGGTCGGCAGCTTTCGCTCATCAGCTTGATCAGCGGATCGCGCACCCGTTTGCGCGTGATTTCCACCAGCCCGAATTCCGACATCGGCAGGATCTGCGTCGGCGTGCGGTCCTTGGCGAGGCTGGCGGAAAGAACATCCAACACTTTCTGAATGTTCTCCGGTTCGTTGAGATGGATGAAATCCACCACGATCAAGCCGCCGATGCCGCGCAGGCGCAACTGGCGGCCGATTTCGTGGGCGGCTTCCAGGTTCACTTTCGCGCTCGTTTCTTCCAGACCGGTGGCGGCGGTGAAGCTGCCGGAATTCACGTCGATGGCGGTCAGCGCTTCGGTGCCTTCGATGGTGATCCAGCCGCCCGATTTCAGCGGCACGCGACGTTCGCAGAGAAGTTCGATCTCCGCATCTATGTCGTACATGTCGAACAGCACGCCGGGGCCGCCGAAGAATTCGATCTTGGCTTCCGCATCCGGCATCGCGCGGCGGCAATATTCGCGGGCGGCGCGTTCAGCCTCGCGGTCGTCGATCAACACGCGGCTTACGCTCGCGCCCACTTCGTCGCGCATGGTGCGTTCGACCGGATCGAGATCGTGATAGAGCGTCGCGGGCGCAAGCGCGCTTTGCCGCTTCGCCAGAACGGGCCGCCATGCTTCAGCCAGACGTTCGGCATCTTCCTTCAGATCGGCCATGTCGCAGCCGATGGCGGCGGTGCGGAAAATATAGCCGGCACCCGGCACAAGACTTCCGTTGGCTTCGGCGATCATCTGTTCGCCGAGCGCGATCAATCGGGCACGCTCGTTCTCGTCTTCGATACGGCGTGACAACGCCACACCCGCCTGATTGGGCACCAGCACCGCAAGCCGTCCCGGAATGGTGACGTTGGCGGAAAGGCGCGCGCCCTTTTCGCCGATGGGGTCCTTCACCACCTGCACAAGGATTTCTTCGCCCTCGTGCACGCAATCGCTGATCTTTGGTGCGCGCTCGTCGTCAAAACCCGGCAGGTCGGCAAGGCAACGCGCCTCGCGCGCGCCGAGAAAACCCGCGCGATCCAATCCGACGTCGACGAATGCCGCCTGCATTCCCGGCAGCACGCGCTGCACGCGGCCGAGGATGATGTTGCCGATCAGGCTGTGCCCGTGACGGCCGCCCTTTTTGCGGACATGGCCGTCGTCCAGCCCGATGGTCCGTTCCAGGAAAAGTTCTTCAAGCCGCCCGTCTTCGACGATGGCTACGCGGGTTTCGCCCGCGCCAGCGTTTATCAAGACTTCTTTCATGGTCCCGACAGTGGATATTGACACTCAGGACAATATCACAGATTTGCGAAACCGCATCCGCGAAGCAGGGCCAGGGTTTCCGCCAGCGGCAGCCCCACCACATTGGAGTAGGACCCGTTGATGGCGCGGACGAAGGCCTCGGCCCGGCCCTGGATCGCGTATCCCCCCGCCTTGCCCTCGCCCTCGCGGGTCTGGCCATAGGCTTCGATCTCGGCATCGCTCAGGCGGCAGAACTGCACGCGGGTCATCACGAGGCGTTCGCGCACCGGTCCGTCGGGCAGGGCAAGCGCAATCGCCGTCAGCACCTGATGGCGGCGCCCCGACAGCAACGCAAGACAGGCCCGCACATCGGATTCGTTTTCCGCTTTCGGCAGGATGCGCCGCCCGCACGCCACCACGGTATCGGCGGCGAGAAACAATGCGGGACCGTTTTGCCACGACGCGCGCACGGCTTCGGCCTTGGCTCTCGCCAGCCGGGTTGCGTATTCGCGCGGCAATTCGTGCTTTTTCGGCGTTTCGTCGAGGGATGCGCCGCGCACGGCGGCGGGCACAATTCCGGCCTGCGCCAAAAGCGCAAGGCGCCTCGGACTTTCGCTGGCAAGCACCAGCGGCAGCCGCGCCGATGGCTTATTTGAAACGATAGGTGATGCGCCCTTTGGTGAGGTCATAGGGTGTCATCTCGACCATGACCTTGTCGCCCGTCAGCACGCGGATGCGGTTCTTGCGCATCTTGCCCGCGGTATGGGCGATGATTTCGTGGCCGTTCTGGAGCGTCACCCGAAACGTCGCATTGGGGAGAAGCTCGCTGACCGTGCCTTCGAATTCCAACAGTTCTTCTTTTGCCATTATTCCTCTGGGATGGCTTGAGGGCCGGGAGATTGCACCGAAACGGGCGAAAATCAAGGCTTTACGCCCCTTCAGGCGTCCCCCGCCCGATCGGCGGCAAAACGGGCATCGGTACGGCCGCTGTCCACACCAGCGGCTGTGAAACCCGTCAGATAGGCACGGCCACAAGCCTGGGCTAGCGTCAGGGCGACTGCGGGATGGGGAATCAATGACCGATATCGCCACGCATATGGCGGCCAGGCCGCGCCCGACCGCTCGCCGAAATACTTTCTTTGCCCGCGCCGCGCTGGCGATGCTGGCCTGCGTGCTGTTGAGCTTTCCTTTGACGTTCTACTGGCCGCTCGTGACCGGTACGCATCATTTCGGCGCGCTCTTTTTCATCCATGGCGCGGCCTTCTTCGGGTGGATGTTTCTGTACGTCTATCAGACGCATCTGATAGCGAGCGGACGCACCGCCCGGCACCGCGAACTGGGCCTTGCCGGCGTAGCGCTTTCAACGCTGATGGTTCCGCTCGGCATCGCCGCCGCCATGCTGGCCGCACGACACCGGCAGGAAACCGGCGATCCCGAGCCCTTTGCATTTACGCTCTACAATGTGGTCGATATCGGCCTGTTCGCGGCGTTGATGACGGCTTCCTTCGCAAGCGTAACGCGCCACATCGAATGGCACCGGCGCTTTACCTATGCGGCCGCGTTGTGTCTGGTCGGCCCGGCGATTTCGCGTTGGTTCCTCCCGTTCCCGCCCGCGCCGCCGTTCACGGATTTCGGACCCAACATTCTAGCCGATCTGTTTCTTGTTGCGTTGTTCTGGCATGACAAACGCACGCTCGGCCGCGTGCATCCTACAACCATCTGGGTGACGGCGATCCTGGTTCCAATCCATTTTATCGAGCCGGTATTCACGACTAGCGTCGCGTGGAAGCATATTGCACCGGCACTTTTCAGCCTCACGCAATACTGATCGGCAAGCGGGTTCTTAGACGTCCCCTGCCCGATCAGCGGCGAAACGGGCCTGGATGCGGCGCATTAGTTCGTCCCGGACGGCCCGGTAGGCGTCTAGCCGCTGGTTGCGCGAACCTTCCACCGCAGTCGGATCCATCGTCGGCCAATATTCCAGTTCCACCGCCGAGGTGCGCGTCAGTTCGACCGCCTTATGCTGGGCTTCCGGCGAGAGCGTGATGACCAGATCGAACGAGGTGTCCTCCAGATCGTCGAACCGGCGCGGCTTGTGCTTGCCGATCTCTATGCCGATCTCCTCCATCACCTCGACGGCCATGGGATCGAGGTCGCCCGCGCGTGCGCCTGCCGAATCCACATAGACGAACTTGCCGAACAGGTGCCGCATCAGGGCAGCCGCCATCGGGCTGCGGACGGAATTCAACGTACAGGCGAAGAGGACGGCACCGGGCAGCTCCTCCCCGTTGGGGCCGCGCATCGCATCAGCCCTTCAGGTGGAGCACGCAGATCAAAGTGAACAGACGCCGCGCGGTGTCGAAATCGATCTCGATTTTGCCTTTGAGCCGTTCCTGCAAAAGCGTCGAACCATCGTTGTGCAAGCCCCGGCGGCCCATATCGAGCGCCTCGATCTGCGACGGCGGCGCGGTACGGATCGCCGCAAAATAGCTTTCGCAGACGACGAAATAATCCTTGATGACGCGGCGGAACGGGGTGAGCGACAGCATGATGCGGCCGTGCTCGCTACCGTCTTCCAGCCGGATGTCGAACACCAGCCGGTTTTCTTCCGATCCCAATATCAGCTGATACGGCCCGCCCGGCGAACCCGCAGGCTCGAAACTGTTCTCTTCCAGAAGATCGTAGATCGCGATTTCGCGTTCCTGATCGACCTCGCGCGTGCGCCGCACGACCGAGCGTTCGTCAAGCGTGATGGCGGTGATGCGGTAAGGCGATTTTTCCGTCATGTGCGGTTGAGACGGTGGGCGACCGAGCTTGCATGTGCATCGAGTCCCTCGGCCTCCGCAAGCGCGACCGCCGCGGGCCCGATCTCGTTGATCGCCTCGCGGCTGAGGGAAAGCAGGGTCGTGCGCTTGACGAAATCGAGCACCGACAGCCCGGAGGAGAAACGCGCCGTGCGCGCCGTGGGCAGCACATGGTTGGGACCGGCGATGTAATCGCCCATCGCTTCCGGCGTGTTGCGCCCGAGGAAGATGGCGCCTGCATGGCGCACCCGCCGAAGCAGCGCGTCGGGATGTTCGACCGCCAGTTCCAGATGTTCCGGAGCGATGCGATCCGAAAGCGTTGCGGCATCTTCGAGCTTTTCCACCACGACGATCCCGCCGAAATCGCGCCAGCTTGCCGATGCGATGGCCTTGCGCGGCAGCGTTTCGAGTGCGCGCTCGACGGCGGCACTCACCTTGTCCGCGAACGCGGCATCGTCGGTGATGAGAATGCTCTGCGAAGACGCATCGTGTTCGGCCTGGCTCAAGAGATCGGCCGCGATCCAGCCCGGATCGTTCGCTCCGTCGGCGATCACCAGGATTTCCGACGGCCCCGCAATGGAGTCGATGCCGACGACGCCGAACACCTCGCGCTTGGCCGCCGCGACATAGGCGTTGCCCGGCCCCACGATCTTGTCGACCGGCGCAATCGTCTGCGTGCCATAAGCCAACGCCGCCACGGCCTGCGCGCCACCGATGCGATAGACTTCCGTGATGCCCGCACGTTTTGCCGCCGCCAGCACAAGCGGGTTCACCTTGCCGCCGCTCGCGGGCGTCACCATGACGATGCGCGCGACACCCGCCACGCGCGCCGGGATGGCATTCATCAGGACCGAACTCGGATAGCTCGCCGTGCCGCCCGGAACGTAAAGCCCCACGCTGTCGAGCGCCGTCCAGCGCCAGCCGAGCTTGGCACCTATATCATCCGTATACGTCTCGTCTTTCGGAATCTGGCGGCGGTGATAATCCTCGATGCGCCGCGCCGCGACATCCAGCGCCTTCAGCGTCTCCGCCGGGCATTGCGCTTCGGCCTCAGCCATTTCCTTCGCGGTGACGCGCAGCGTTTCCGCCGTGAGCGACACCCTGTCGAATTTCGCCGTCAGTTCGACCAGCGCCGCGTCGCCACGCGCGCGCACATCGGCGATGATCGCGCGCACGGCTTGCGCCACGTCTTCCTCGGTTTCGCGCTTGGCCGAGATCAGCGCGGCGAAATCCCGCGCGAAACCGGGAGCGCGTGCATCCAGACGCCGCGCCATCTCAACTATTGTCCAGTGGATGTTGCGGGCGGGCTTGCGCGGCCCACGGTCCCGAAAGATCGGTCAGCCCTGCATCGAGGCATTCCACTTCCAGCTTCATCGCGCCGCCGCCGGCAAACAGAAGCTCCACAATGCCCCCACAATCTTCATCGCCATTGGGCGTGAACTGGATCGCGAGCAGCGAAACGATGGCGTAAGGGTTGTCGCGTTTCAGGTTGTGCGCCTTGACGCTCAGCACATTGTCGAAATGCAGCCCCGACCGCACGCGCAGATTCCGCCCGGCGAAACGCTCCGCATCTTCCCATTTGAAGCGGTTGAACACGCCCGCGAACCGCCGGGTCTTGGGCAGGTAGACGAGATCCTTCACGCGCGCGACCGCATCCTGCAACTGCGCGGAGATGATTTCGATATCGGCCGCGTCTTCCGCGGCGATGGTGAAACCCGGTTTCATTCGCGCAACCGTTCGATATTCGCGCCGACGCCGGAGAGCTTCTCCTCCAGCCGTTCGAAGCCGCGATCCAGATGATAGACGCGGTTGACGATGGTTTCGCCTTCCGCCGCGAGACCCGCCAGCACAAGGCTCGACGACGCGCGCAAGTCCGTCGCCATCACCTGCGCGCCCTTGAGCTTCGGCACGCCGTGCACGACGGCCAGATCGCCTTCGATCCTGATGTCGGCGCCCATGCGGGCGAGTTCCGGGACGTGCATGAAACGGTTCTCGAAAATCGTCTCCTTTATATGCGACGTGCCGTCGGCGGTTGCCAACAGCGCCATGAACTGCGCCTGGAGATCCGTCGGGAACCCCGGGAACGGTGCGGTGGTCACGTCCACCGCCACTGGCCGCACGCCGTTGCGATGCACTGTCAGCCCGCGATTGGTGACGGTCACTTCCGCACCCACCGCTTCGAGCAGCGGCAACACCGCGCCGATCAGTTCCGCGCGCGTGTTGACGAGTTCGATCTCGCCGCCTGCAATCGCCGCCGCCATCGCATAGGTTCCGGTTTCGATGCGATCCGGCAGCACGGGATATTCCGCGCCGTGCAGCGAACGCACGCCTTCGATTTCGATGCGTGATGTACCGAGCCCCGTGATTTTCGCACCCATCGCGATCAGGCAATGGCCGAGATCGTCGATCTCCGGTTCGCGCGCAGCGTTCTCGATCACCGTCAGACCTTCGGCGAGCGACGCCGCCATCAACGCGTTCTCGGTCGCGCCCACCGATGCGAATGGGAATTCGATGCGCCCGCCGCGCAATCCCTTGGGTGCACTGGCGATGACATAGCCTTCGGCCAGGTCGATCTGCGCGCCCAATGCTTCAAGCGCCTTCAGATGCAGGTCGACCGGCCGCGCCCCGATGGCACAACCGCCGGGCAGCGAAACCTTTGCGTGCCTCTCGCGCGCGACCAGCGGGCCGAGCACGAGAAAACTCGCGCGCATCTTGCGCACGATGTCGTAGGACGCGGTGGTGTCGGAAATATCGGCGGCGCGCAATTCCAGCCGTCCGCCCTCCCCCATCCGGGGTCCGCGCGTATAGCTCGCCTGCGCGCCCGCGCCGCGCAGAAGGTCGGCCATGAACGCGATGTCGGCGAGCCACGGCACGTTGGTCAGCGTCAGCGGCTGGTCGGTGAGCAGGCAGGCGGCCATCAGCGGCAGGGCCGCGTTCTTGGCCCCGCTGATCGCGATTTCGCCCTTCAGCCGCGCGCCGCCTTCGATGCGAATCCTGTCCATAACCCCTCACGCGGCCAAAGCGCCGATTCCAGTCCCTTTTATCGGCTGACAGCGGCTTCCGATAGAACCGGAGAATGCAAACTAGCCCTGCTTCGCGGCCTCTTTCGGGCGCGCTTGCGGCGCGGGCGCGGCATCGGCCGGCTTGGCCGCCGCGGGCTTGGTCCCGCCAGCTTTCCGGCGTTTCAAATTGGCCTTCAGCGCCTCTGCCAAACGCTCGGTCCGGCGTGCGGATTTGGCCTTCATTGCGCTCTTTCCCTGGCCCCTTTCGATGGGCTATAGGCTCCGGCCCGGCTGGATTCCAGCCCGGAAATGCTTGGATTGCCGGAGTAGCGTAGTGGTAGCGCAACCCCTTGGTAAGGGGTAGGTCGAGAGTTCAATTCTCTCCTCCGGCACCAGATATACAAGTAAAATCAATGCCCTACTTAACGGCCCGTCTGGAGAGACGGTCGTTGAAAATTAAGGTCTGCATCTATATCATACCCAATATGGGATCGATCAAACCCAATATGGGTAGAACCGCCGCGCCGGAAGTAGGCCTTGCAGGCGCGCTTTTCAGCAACGTTCAGCAGCGGCTGCTGGCCCTAATCTTCGGCCATCCCGACAGGAGCTTTTACACGGGGCAAATCGTGAAGACCCTGCGTTCTGGCACAGGCGCCGTCGCGCGAGAGCTGGCCCGGTTGGAGCAAAGCGGTCTGGTCCTCGCCGAAAAGATCGGTAATCAGAAACATTATCGCGCCAACCGAAAGGCGCCGATTTTTCAAGAACTGCAAAGCATCATCCGAAAGACAGTGGGCTTGCACGATCCCTTGAGAGAGGCGCTTCTGCCTTTTTCAGATCGCATAAAGGCCGCGTTCGTTTACGGCTCCGTCGCCAAAGGCAAGGATACAGCCCACAGCGATATCGACCTGATGGTGATTGGGGACGATCTCACTTATTCCGATATTTTTGCAGCACTTCAGGAAGTGGAGAAAACTCTTGACCGCCCAATAAACCCAAACATCATGGATATTCCAGGGTGGAAAAAGCGACAGTCGAGCAAGAATGCATTTGTGACGGCAATCGATAGCGCACCAAAGATTTTCCTAATCGGTTCGGAAGAGGATTTGACCAGTGAGCGAAAACCTCGCCAACCTGGCTAAAATTGGAAAATTGAAATCCGAAGTATTCTCGGAAACAGAATTCAATGGTTTGGTTACCTCAGCCGGCAGGCGTCTGAACGACGCTCGAAACAGCAGCCTCGCAAAGGAAAGCCGATTCGATCTGGCTTATAATGCTTCGCATTCCCTGGCACTGGCAGCGTTGCGACGGCACGGCTATCGTTCGGAAAATAGGGCAATCGTGTTTCAGGCTCTTCAGCATACGGTTGGTATGCCAGCCGCACAGTGGCGTGTACTCGCCAAATGTCACGACCTTCGCAATCTCGCCGAATATGAAGGCTTTACCGAAGTGGATGCCAAGCTTCTGGATGAACTTATCAAGATAGCGAACGAACTCGAAACGCTGGTTGTCCGACCGGTATAACAATTTTTGGCGGGGGTATCGGTATGGTGCCAAAGGCGTTCATCTCATGGAGTTCGGGCAAGGACAGCGCGTTCGCGCTGCATGAAGCGCGCCGTCTGGGATTGGCCGATGTCGTGGGCGTGCTCACCACCGTGAACGAAGTCCATGACCGCGTGGCGATGCACGGCGTGCGCAACACGCTGCTCGACCGCCAGATCGCGGAATTGGGATTGCCCGCCATCAAGGTGCCGCTGCCCAGCCCCTGCCCCAACGAAATCTACGAAGCGCGCATGGCCGAGGCGACCGCGCGTATCAAGGCGCAAGGCGTTCGCCACATGATCTTCGGCGACCTGTTCCTCGAAGACATCCGTGCCTATCGCGACCAGAAACTTGCCGCCGCAGATATGGAAGCCATCTATCCGCTGTGGGGGCGCGAAACGCGCGCGCTCGCGGAAGAGATGATCTCAAGCGGCTTGATCGCCCACATCGTCTGCCTCGATCCGCGCCGGATCGACCGCAAATTCGCGGGCCGCCGGTTCGACCGCGACCTGCTGCGCGAATTGCCGCCCGGCATCGACCCGTGCGGCGAGAACGGCGAATTCCATACGGTGGTCTCTGCCGGGCCGATGTTCAAATCGGCGATCTCGGTGACGATAGGCGAAACCGTCGAACGCGACGGGTTCATCTTCACCGACGTGATGTGATCACAACCGTGCGGTGAGCGTTGCCCCGAACGTGCGCGGCGCGCCGTAAGCGGTGGTTTTCAACACACCGATGGCCGAGCGGTCGTCGGCATAAGTGATGTAGGTGTCGTCCGTCAGGTTCTCCACCCACATGAGGACGGAGTATTTGCCGAAATCCACGCCCGCGCGCGCGTTGACGAGGCCGCGCGCATCGCTTTCGAACCGCTTGGAATTGGTCGCGTCGAAATAAACGGGGGACTGGAAATTGTAGTCCACGCGCGCGATCAGTGCGGCATCGCCAATCGGGCGGGTGTATTCGAGGCCGACATTGCCGGTCCAATCCGGCGCCGCGATGATCTGTTTGCCCGAACAATCCATCACCGCCCCGCCCAGCGAAGCGGGCGCAAGACAGTTCGGATAGGAACCATAACGCGGATCGAGCGCACCGATGCCCAGATCGAGCCGCAGTTCCGGCAGGATCAATGCCTCGACTTCCAGTTCCGCGCCGTCGATGGTCGCGCTGGCGGCATTGTCGAGCACGATGGCCGCGCCCTGCACCTGCTGCACCTGCATGTCGTTGTACCTGGTCTTGAAGATGGAGGCATTGGCGCGCATGCGATTGTCGAACCATGTGCTCTTGATCCCCGCCTCATAGGTGGTGGCGTTTTCGGGATCGGCGCTCAGGCCCAATGTCGATCCGACCAGATCCACATTGAATACCGCGCTCTTGTAGCCGCGCGCGATGCGCACATATCCCATCGCATCCGGCGTGAAGCGGTAGGACAACGAAGCGGTCGGCGAAAGATCGCCGTTCGAAACCGAATTCGCATAATCGATGTTCGGGAATCCGATGAACGTATAGAAGCCCGTCGCATCGCCCTGGAAGAAATGCACATCCTTGTCTTCATAGGTGTAGCGCAAGCCCAGGGATGCCGTCAGCGCATCGGTGATCTTGTAATCGACATTGCCGTAAGCCGCGAAATCGCGCGAACCGACATGGCCGCGCGTCGTGAGCAACGGTTCGCCCGGCACACCCAGATCGGCGCCCAGCGCGAACAGGCGATCCGTCGAAACCGACTGGCCGAGATAATAAAGCCCCGCCACATATTTCAGGTCATCGCCGATTTCGCCATTCAAACGGAATTCCTGCGACCAGAAGAAGGTGCGGTCGCCCCATTGGTCCACCGCCATGTAGTCGATCAGGTTCTGGTCGTCATCGAGCGAGGCGCGATACGCCGCCATGCGATAGGCTGTGAACGAGGTCACCGTGCCGAACGGAAAATCCACCGCGCCCGTCAGCGACACGCCGTAATTGTCGCGGCGCAGATAGTCGGGGCGGTTGTTGTCGATGGTGTGGGGCGTGGTCGTTTCGGGTGACTGGAAGAACAGGATATCGGTTGCCTGGAAGAACGTCGGGCGGCCGCGATCGTGCAGGCCGTCGACCGTCAGCACGAAGCTGCTGTTCGACGTGGGCGTGTAATAGAGCGACGAGCGATAGGAAAACAGGTCGAGGCTGTCGCCATCCGGCCCGCCGTGAAGATTCTTGGTGTAGCCGTCGCGCGTCACATAGCCGAGCGAAAGTTTTGCGCCCAGCGTGCCGTCGACCAGCGGCCCGGTGAGGTATCCGGCGAACCGCTTCAAACCGTAATTGCCGAATTCGGCGGAGGCCACGGCATTCACCTGATCGTCCTCGGGCTTCACCGTGGTGATGTTCAGCGCGCCCGCGATCGTGTTCTTGCCGAAGATCGTGCCTTGCGGCCCGCGCAGGACTTCCACCTGCGCCACGTCGATCAGTTCCTGATTGTAATTGTCGGGTCTGCCCTGATAGACGCCATCGACATAGATGCCCAGCCCCGACTCAACGCCGATATTGCGCACCAGAGTCGAAATGCCGCGAATGCCGAACTGCCCCTGCAACGCGCCGCCGATGCCGCCGCTCATCGAGACGTTCGGCACGCGGCCGAACAGATCGGCCGTCGTGTCGGTGCCGGTCGAACGCAGATCGTCAGCGGTCAACACCGTGAGCGAGCCCGGCACATCCTGAAGATTCTCGGCCATCTTTCGGGCCGTGACCGTGACGGTCTCGATCTGCGTGGCTTCATCAGCCATCGCTGCGCCGGTCAAAACGAAGAACGCTGCGCCCGCACAAAATGCCGAACGCACAGACAGGATTTTCCGCGACACCACCGACCCACTCTTTTCGAATTGCGAGCGGGCAAAGTGCCGAATGATTCTTTCTTTTGGGTAACCGCGCTTTATTGCCGGACGGGCTGCGGGAACGGATCGGTTCGGCTCACCATGGCGGGCAATCCCGACAGATTCAGTCGCCCTGCGAGCCATGGCGCCATGGCGTTGAGCTTTGCGAGGTCATACCCCGTCTCGAAGCCTGAACGGTGCAGCATATATATAAGGTCTTCGGTGCCGATATTGCCGGTTGCGGACGGGGCGAAGGGGCATCCGCCGATCCCGCCTACGCTGGCGTCCAGCCGATCCACACCCATCTCGGCGGCGGCGAACGCATTGGCAAGGCCGGTGTTGCGCGTGTTGTGGAAGTGACAGCGCAACGGCATTCCCGGAACGGCCTCGCGCAGCGCCGCGATCATCTCCTTCACCTGCGCAGGCACGCCCACGCCCACCGTATCGGCCACCGCGATCTCATGCGGCCCAGCCTTGGCGATGCCGCGCGCCATTTCGACCACGCGCGCAAGCGGCACTTCGCCTTCGAACGGGCATCCGAAAGCAACAGAGATTGTGGCTTGCGCCCGCCGGCCCGCTTTCCTCGCACGCTCGATCACGTCAACCGACACCTCGACGGATTCCCGCCAGGTCTGTTTCTGGTTGCGCAAACCGAACGCATCGGTCGCGACCGCCACCACGCCGATCTCATCGACCTGGGTGTTCAGCGCGCGGTCAAGCCCGCGTCCGTTCAGCACCAGCCCCACATATATAACGTCGTCGCGCTTCGGAAGTGCGGCCAGCACGCCTTCGGCATCGGCCATCTGCGGCACGCGCGCCGGATTGACGAAGCTCGCCACTTCCAGCCGCCGCGCGCCCGCGTCCAACAGCTTGTTGATCATCGCCACCTTGTCTTCGGTGGAAAGGATCGCACTCTGGTTCTGCAGGCCGTCGCGCGGGCCCACTTCGATGATTTCGATACGCTTCTTCATGGCTCAGTCCGAGGTCGCAACCCCGATAATATGCCTCGCCTTGAGATCGTCGAGGGCCGCGTCGTCCAGCTTCGCGAATTCCCGCAAAACCGCCGCCGTATCCTGCCCCACCAGCGGGGGCGCGGTGTAGGTGTCCTGATAGGTTTCGGACAATTTGATCGGATTTCCCGGCTCGCTCACGGTTCCCCCGCCCACCAGCGGCACATCCACCTTCATGTTGCGCGCCAAGGCCTGCGGATCGGAAAACGCATGTTCCAGCTCGTTCACGGGTGCTGCGGGAATGCGATATTTCGCCAGCGCCTCCAGCCAATGTTCGCAGGTCTCCTTCTCGAACGCTTTCTGCACCCGCTCCTCGATGAATGCCTTGTTGGCGAGGCGGCCGGGTTGCGTCTTGAATTCCTCGCGGCGCAATTCGTCGTCTTTCAGAAGTTCGACAAGGTTCACCCAGAAATTGTCGGTGATGACGGCGATGATGAGATAGCGCGTCTTGGTGCGGAACGTGTTGTAGGGCACATGCACGAAATGCCCGTTGCCCGAACGCCCCGGCGAGGTGCCAGACATCAGATACATCGTCGCCATATAGTTCAGCAGCGACAACTGGCAATCGAACATCGAAATATCGACGTGCTGACCGCGCCCCGTGCGGTGCCGCGCCTCGACCGCCGACAAAACGCCCAGCGCGCCGAACAATCCGCCCGCCAGATCGCCAATCGGAATCCCCGCGCGCAACGGCTCGCCATCCGCATAACCGGTGAGCGACATGCCGCCGCCCATGCCTTGCGCCACCAGATCGAAGGCAGGCCGGTCCGGCGCGGGCCCGGTTTCGCCGAAGCCTGAGATCGCGCAGGTGATGATGCGCGGATTGATCTTCGAAAGATGAGCGAAATCGATCTTCAGCCGCGTGGTGACGCCTGCGCCGAAATTGCTCATCACAATGTCGGCATGCTTGGCCAGCTCGTAAAACAGCTTCAACCCTTCTTCCGATTTCAGGTCGAGCGCCACGCTTTCCTTGTTGCGGCAAAGCGTGAGGAAATAGGCGCCCATCCCTTCGCGCGAGAAGTTGTGCGATTGCTCAAGCAAGCGCCGTGTGCCCTCGCCTTTTCCTGGCGGCTCGATCTTGATCGTGCGCGCGCCCATATCGGCCAGCAGCATCGTGCCATAAGGCCCGGCCAGCATGTGTGTCAGGTCGAGAATGACGAGATCTTCAAGAGCGCGCATAAAAGTCCCGATTCAAAATCAAACCCGCTCGACCGGCTTGCCGGCGGCGTCGCGAGGTGGGTGGGAAATGTCCTGCGGCCCCAACTCGCGCGTCCATGCCGCGAATTCAAGCCGGATACCGTCGGGATCGTGGAAATAGATCGAACGCACGAAGGTCGTGGGATCGTGGTCCTCGCCCATCGAATGCGTCGTGTCGCCGTGGTTCTTCACATCGGTGACCTCGATGCCCTTGTCGATGAGTTTCTGGCGATATTTCAGAAGCTCCGCGCCATCCACGTCGATGGCCAGATGGTTCATCGAACCGTGCGCCGAAACGCCGCCGCCATGCTTGGCCTGCACCACGCCTGGCAGCGCTTCCGGCGCCTTGGGAAACCAGAAGAACGCGATGGAATTGCCGTTGCCGCAATCGAAGAAGAAATGCTGCCCGCCATTGTTGGGCAGTTCCAACGTCTTGATCAGCGGCATGCCCAGGATGTCGCGATAGAAGTGAACCGTCTTGGCCATGTCCTTGCAGACCAGCGCCAGATGGTTGATGCCGCGAAACGCGAAGCCTTCGGAGTTCTTGCGTTCCATGATCAGCCTCCCTTTGCCCATGACGTGCTGAGCCAGTTCTGAACCTTCTGCGTTGAAGGCACCGGAATCTCAACAATACGTTCCGGCACATCGTCATATTCCAGCCGCAAAGCCCGCCCCGTGACGGCGTGCAGCGAATACATGTTCACCTGATAGGAAAGGATCAGTATCTCCTCTTCGCTCAGATGCGCCTTCAGCGCCTCGAACACCTTGTCGTGCACGCGCCCGTCTTCCAGCATCATCGCATCGACATAAGCCAGCACCGCGCGTTCGGCGTCGCTGAACACCTTGGCGATGTTCCAATATGGAATGGCCTCTATCTTCTCGTCCGAAAGCCCGACGCGGCGGCCGCCCTTGCAATGCTGCGAAAACACGAACTGGCTGCCGCGCACATAACCCGTGCGGATCAGCGCCAGCTCCCGCAACTGCGGATCGAGCGGCGCATCGCGATAGGAGTAGGCGCTGAACGCCTTCAATATGCCCGGCACCCGCGCCCAGATCGTCCACCAGTTTCCCGGCGTTCCGGTCAGCGTGCCGTTCTTCAGGCCGTTATCGCCGAAAATCTCCTTCAGCCGGTCGGCGAATTCGGCGGGCATCTCGTTCTGATTCAGTTCGCGCACTCTAGGCATGATCTCTCTCTCTGGTTTGCCCCTCACGCATCGATGAAATTCTTGCGGCGCAGCCAGTCCGCACACACGCCGACGCTTTCGGCGAGCTTGTCGCGCTGGTCGAAGTAATAATGCGTGGCGCCCTTGATCAGGTGCTTCTCCTTGTCGTTGTGCTTGATGCCGTCATAGATGCGTTGCAGATGCGACGGCGTGCACACTTCGTCGGCCGAATTCTCCACCACCAGCACCGGCACATTGGTGCGGCTGGCGCATTTCGGCCCGTCGGCACGGCTGTGCGTGAACGACCATTGCGACAGCCACGAACGCAAACTCGAATAGCGCCCCAGCCCCGCCGGGCTCATGTTCACTTCGCCCGGCGCGCCCGACGACGTCCAGTTCGGTATCCGGTCGTTCGGATCGATGGCCGGATCGACCCAGCGAATATCCGCCTTCGTGCCATGCACGACGAAACAACGCTCCATCTCACCGCGCGGATTTGTCTTCAGCTTTTCCAGCCGGTCCCAAACCCAATCGTCGATCCGCTTCGAACGCGCAATCTGCGCCGCGCGATATCGAGAAATAAAGTCGGCGCTCAATGGCGCGCCATGTTCGCCGCTGAAGATATCCAGCGAAGGATCGCGCTTGTCGGGATCGTTCTCATCGAGGATGGAGGCATCCATCCACTCAGTCAGCGTGATGGAGCGCGCCACATGTGTCGCCACCTGCATGATACCATCGGCGGGAAGCAGTCTCGCCGCGGTCAGGTCGCATTCGTCGCCCGCGGGCGTGTGGGTGATCGAAGGATCTTCGGCTTCCGATTGATAGAACAGCGACAGCGACCCGCCGCCCGACCATCCCATCAGCACGACCTTCTCGTATCCGAGCTTCTCTTTCAGGTGGCGCACATAGGCGCCCATATCCATCGCCACCTTTTCCATGATCAGCGCGGTATCGTTCTTCGGATAACGGCTGCCGCCGCACAGGATCGGAATGCCCGCCGCCGCCAGCGCGTTCATCATCGGCAGCATGTTGAGAAGCCCGCTCGGATGCATCGCCAGCAGCGCGGTCTTCGAAGCTGGAGCGTCCTTGGGCTTCAAAAGCTGGCCTTCCAGCGTCACGCGATCGCCGCGCCCGCCATAGGTTTCCTTGAACTTCGCCTTCTCGTCCCACTGCACGATGACGGGAATGCGGTCGAACTCGTAGCGCGTGCTCATGGCAAAACCTCCGTCTTTTCCGACCACGCTTCGGAGCGCACAAGGCTTTCGCGATACGGCTTCAATCCCAGCGCCAGGATGACGGCCACTATCGGTAGGATCAGCGCGACCGCCGTCGAAAGCGAATAGCCGACGGAATGCTCGTTCTTGTAGAAATAATCCGTGATCATCGCGACGAAGGTGGGCCCCAGCCCAAGCCCCAAAATGTTCGCCGTGAACAGGTAGAACGAAAGCACCTGCCCGCGCATCTGGTTGGGCGTCACGATCTGCAGCGAGGCAATCGCCACCGCGACGGGAAAGCTGCTCAACAAGGTGCAGATGCCGAGCAGGATCAGCGACAATTCCGCCGTCGGCATCAGGGTGCACAACACCTGCGGCACCGCGATCACCAGGGTCACGATCAGCGGCGCGCGGACATAAGCATCAGTATAACCGCGTGCGGCGATCCATTCCGCGAACCGCGCTCCCAGCAGGACGCCCGCGGTGCCCAGCACGCCAACCATCATTCCATAGACGTAACCGATGTCATGCGACTGCCAGCCATGCACCCGCACGAAGTAGGACGGTATCCACGCCACCGTGCCGAAGCCGAGGATCGCGTGAATGGAGAACGCGCCATAGATCGCGCCGAACGTGCCCCTGTTGAGTTTCAGGAACGCCCACAATTCGGAAAACGGCACGCCGCCGTGGCCCACACCAGTTTCGATCAACCCGCGCCGCGGCGGCTCCTTCACGAACAGCATGGGGATGAGTACGAACATGCCAAGACTGCCGACGGCCAGAAACGTCATCTGCCACGGCGCGATGCGCCCGATGCCGGGAATGACGGGCGGCGACAATTGCGAGACAAGCTGTATCGCGAAGCCACCGACCACCAGCGCCAGGCCAGCGCCGAGATATTGCGCGCCGGAATAGACGCTGAGCGCGCGGGCCAGCCGCTCCCGCGGGAAATAGTCGCTGATCATCGAGGTGGCCGAAGGGCCCAGCGTCGCCTCGCCCACGCCCACCGAAATACGCGCAAGAAACAGCTGCGCAAAATTGCGCGCCAGCCCGCACGTCATGGTGGCGAGGCTCCAGAAGAAGATGCCCACGATGATGATGCGCTTGCGATTGGAACGGTCCGCCAGCCGCCCAATCAGCATCCCGAACACGACATAGAACAGCACGAAGGCAAAACCCGCGAGCAGGCTCACCTGCGTATCGCTCAAGCCGAAATCCTTCTTGATCGGCGCGAACAGGAGCGTCGGGATCAGCCGCTCGACATAGGACACCATGTTGGTGACCGACAGCGCGCCCACCACGAACCACGCATAGGCCGTGGTCGGATACGGCGTCGCGCGCGCGGCTGGCTGTTCGCCGGCTGTCACCGGCGTCGTGTCGAGGGACATCGTCATGGTGTGCCTAGCGGTGTATCAGTCGGCGTATTCCAGCGCGCCGCGTCGAAGCGGAACACGCTCGCCTTTTTCGTTGACGGGATCGTGGTGGACATCCCGCTCGTCGAAGGGCCGCGTCAGCGCCGCGAATTCGAGATGTATGCCGTTGGGATCGCGGAAATACATGGAACGGATCCATGTCTTGTCGCTCACCTCTTCCGAACCGTGGCGGTCGGTGTCTTCGTGATTGAGGATCTTGAGCGCGACGCCCTTGGCCCGCATCCGTTCCGCATATTCGTCGAACTTCTCCAGCGGAATGCTGATCGCCAGATGATTCATCGAAGCGTGCGCCGTCTGCGTTCCCAGTTTCGCGTAGTCGGCATGCATCGAGGCGATGCCGGGGGCCGCTTTCGGCGCGTTGGGAAACCAGAAGAACGCGATGGTGTCGCCGTTTCCGCAATCGAAAAAGAAGTGCTGGCCCCGACCGTTCGGCAGATCGAGGGTCTTGACCAGCTTCATCTCCAGTACGCGGGTGTAGAAGTCCACGGTCTCCGCCATGTCCCTGCACACCAAGGCGACATGATTTACACCCCGAAACTGAAACGGTTCCTCATGTGGTGTCATCGTTTTGTCCATCGCGTACCTCCAGTCGTATTTTCGTTCAGCCTACTCCTCAGTTGGCTTGCTTGTCGAAGTGGACATTCAACTGGATGCCGAATGTCCGCGGTTCGGCGAAATAAAGCTGCGTGAAGTAGTTGGAACTCGGAACCGCAGCCAGCTTGTGAACGACACTGGTAATGTTCTTCGCCCACAACGATACCGTGTAGTGACCGCTCGGATCGGTGTAGTTCAGGCTCCCGTCAATGGTGTTGTAGGCAGGTTGGAAGCCCATCATCGAATTGTTAAGATCGGTCATGTGGGAGGTTTCCATGCCCCACGCAATGTTTGGCGTCAGAAGTCCCAGATCGTCGGGCAGATGGATGTTATATTCCGCTGTGAAGCGCATCGTCCAAAGCGGCGAACGATACGGAACCAGGTAACAAGGTCCGTGCTTCGAGCGATCCACGGTCACATTGTTGCAGACGATCGGCTTGAAATCCTGATTGCCAAGGTTGACCACAAAGCTGGTATAGCGCGAGTCCAGATAACCGATGCTGCCAGTAAAGGTCAGATCGTCCATCGGCAGCGCCGTGAACTCTAGTTCCACGCCGCGAGCCTTCTGGTTCGCGCCGTTGGCGAGAACTTGCGGCGCGCCCGGCAATGGCAGGAAGTACTGGATCTGCAAGTCGTCATACTTGTTCCAGAATGCCGCCAAGTTGGCCTGCAGATGGTTGTCGAACCAGTTCGTCTTCGCGCCAATTTCATACGCCACCGCTTTTTCTGGTTTGGCCGGTGGATTGATGAAGAAATCGAACGGCAGCGGCGGCGCACCTGCCGGAGCACGGGAATTGAATGCCCCACTCTTGAAGCCCGTCGAATAGGAGAAATAGGCCATCGCGTGTTCGTTGACGCGATAATTTGCTCCCGCGTGATAGGTAAAGTTTGTCCAGGTGTGTTTGCCTGTGATGACCGTGCCATTGAACGGCGCCGCGAGTTGCTGCGGTGAGCGCGTGAAGTCCTTCGTTTCCGTCGAGAAGCGGATACCGCCGGTGAGCGTCAATTCGGGCAGGATCTTGTAATCGACCTGCGCGAACGGGGCGAGCGTCCAATCGTTCTGCGCGGCGCCCTCAATAGTGTGAGAAGGCACTGCGATCGTCGGGGTGAAGTCCTGCTGGAAGTAGAACCGATACCAGTTGTAGTAGAGACCAGCGACCCACGTCAGCGGCGACTCCTTGTCGTTCGACGCCAGATGAATTTCCTGTTGGAAATAATTCATCTTCTTCCGCGTGAACGTTTCGAAGAAGTTGAGGCCGGTCGTGTCGAAGTCGCTATAGGTGTTCTGCTTGCCGCGCATATACCCCGTGATCGAAACCACGTCCGCCCATGGCATGTGATAGGTCATGTTCAGCGAGCTGGTAAACGTGTCGCCAGTGTCGGCGTTGGGATAGTTGCGCTGTACGGTAAAGGCGTCCGTCGTGCCGCCGGGAAAGCCGTAGCCGGGTTTCCCGTAGTAAAATGGAAGGCTGAGATAATCGCCCAGCGTCGGATAGCCGGGAAGACCGATGCCACCTGCCGGCACCGAACCGTTCTGGCCGCCCGAAGAGTCACTGCGGTTCTTGATGTAAGACGCAACCAGCACTGCCTTGAAATCGTCGCTCGGTTCCCAAGCGAGCGAACCGCGATAGGTCTTGTAGTCGTCGCCGCTCAGCCACGCGTCGCTCGACTGCGGAGGATTGCCGAGCGGGTCGATATAGGTGTTGCGCACATAGCCGTCGGAATACTGGCTCTGCGCCGCCAGACGCAGCGCAAGCGTATCGGTGACCGGAATATTCACGATGCCGCCGAAATCCGCGCGGCCGTAGTTGCCGACCTTCAGATAGGCATCGATGCTATAGAGGCCCTGATCGGGTTCATGCGTCTTGATCTGCACGACGCCGCCGGTGGTGTTCTTGCCGAACAGCGTGCCCTGCGGACCGCGGTCGATTTCGATGCTGGACGCATCGTAAAGCTGCAGCAGCGCGTTCAAATTGCCGGGATAGAAGATGCCGTCGACCGAAACACCGACGCTGGGGTCGATGGCCTGGTCGATGCCCGAATAACCGATACCGCGCGAATAAAGCACGGCAGCCGACCGGTTGATCGCGCCCACCGGCTCGATGGTCACGTTCGGGGCCACGCGCGTCAGGTCGGTCATGTCCTTGATGAACAGCTTGTCCAGCTGTTCCGGACCGAGCGCGGTCACGGCAACCGGCGTGTCCTGGATGGATTCCTTGCGCAGCGTCGCAGTGACGACCACGGTTTCGATGCCGGTCGGCTGTTCCGCCGTTTGCGGCGCGGGCGTCGTCGTGTCCGGTTGCGCGAAAGCGGTCCCCGAGAACGCGGCCAGCCCGCACAGGGCACTACCGCACAGTATCCATTGGCGAATTTGCATTTTATTCCCCTTCGTTTCCTCGCAAGGACTCCGGTCGTCATATCGCGCCGGTATTGGTCCCGTGAACGCTTCGGAAACTAGTAAGCGGAAAATTGCTTCGCAAGCTAATTATCCGTCCGGACCGAAGCGCCCGTGTTATTTCGAAACCTAATCGACGAAAAAACCACAGCCTAAGCATTAATATTTGGGGGGTGAGCAAATTGGATTTGCCGCCGCACCTCGCTATATTGCTCGCAGTCCGCCAATTTTGGCTGACGGTGCTGTCAATAGTTGACCGGAATATGCCGCGTTTCGTGGTTTGCTCTTTCATTCTGCAGGGGTGCTGATGCGCCGTCTTCCGCCATTGACGGCATTGCGGGCATTCGAGGCGCTTGGCCGCCTCGAAAACGTGAAAGGCGCGGCCGACGAATTGAACGTCACGCCCGCCGCCATCACGCATCAGATTCGTCAGCTCGAAGAACATCTAAGCGTCGAACTGTTCAGCCGCTCCAACAAGGGCATGACGCTGACCAAGGACGGCCACGATTTCTTCCTCGTGGTGACGCAAGCGTTCGAACTTCTGCACGAAGGTGCGCGAAAGGTTGAAGGCGGCGGAAGCCACACGCTCAACGTCAACAGCCTGCCGAGCTTCGCAAGCTGCTGGCTGGTGCCACGCCTGCCGCGGTTCTACGCTACCAATCCCGGCATCGAACTGGAGATCAACACCGTCGGAAATCCCGGCCAGCCGGTCGATTTCGCCCATCTCGGCGCCGATGTCGCGATCCGCGTCGGCCCCACGGCGGAGGCATGGCCCGGCCTTGCCGTCGAAAAGCTGGTGCATGAGCAGATGTTTCCCGTCTGCTCGCCGCAATTGCTCAAAGGCCCGAATGCGTTGCGCCATCCGCGCGATCTCGCGCGACACACCCTGCTGATCGTCTCCCGCCGCCCCGAAGGCTGGCCGGAATGGCTGAATGCGGCCGACCGCACCTTCGGCGGCACCTGCGAAATCGACGCCAATCACGGATTGCGTTTCGACACGATCCAGATGGCCACGGCCGCCGCCGTCGAAGGTTTGGGTGTGACGATCGGGCGAACGCCGCTGATCAACGATTATCTGGAATCCGGCGCGCTGGTCATGCCGTTCGACCTGGAAGTCCGCAGCCGCGCCGCCTATTGGCTGGTGGGGCACAAGGGCACGATCAATTCGCGCCCCGTGCAGTTGTTCCGCGCCTGGCTCAGGCTGGAACTGGGCCTGCCGCCGCAGCACACATCCGCGGCGGCATAACCCTTTCGATCATTCCGCCGGTTCGAGGTGACGCACAGGCTTCTTGTGGCCCTGCGCATCCACCGGTTCGTGCTTCACGTCGATCTTCGGATCGAGAGGCCGTGTCCACGCCGCGAATTCCAGGCAGATGCCATCCGGATCGTAGAAATAGATCGAGCGGACGAAGGTCGACGGCGAAACGTCCGGGCTGATCTGGCGATCGGAATCGTCGTGGTTGACGACCTTGGTGCACTGCACGCCGCGGGCAAGCAGCTTCTCGTGATATTCGTCCACCTTCTCGGCCGGAATGTTGAACGCGACATGGTTCATCGAACCGTGACCCGAAACGATGCTGCCCCCTCCCGGCAGGTTCGCGGCGGATGCCACGCCGGGGGCCGCTGCCGGCGCATTCGGGAACCAGAAGAAGGCAAGCCCGTCGCCGTTTCCAATGTCGAAGAAGAAGTGCTGGCCCATGCCGTTGGGCAGGTCGATCGTCTTCGTCATCGGCATGCCCAGCACGTTGGTATAAAAGTCCACCGTCTTCGCCATGTCCTTGCAGACCAGCGCCAGATGGTTCACGCCCTGAATGTCGAAAACCTTGTTTTTCAGTTGAGCCATTGTGCGTCTCCCATTCGATATCGAACCCCCTCTTACCATTTTTCGCGGGGTTGCACTATATAGAACTCTAAGCATTTGGCGGGGCGCAGCATGCACCGCCGTCAACATCCCGGAGGAAACCATGCCGCGCCTAAAGGAAGTCCCGCTCGCCCAGGCCACGCCAAGCGTCAAAGCCTATTACGAAAAACTCTTTCCCGGGCGCGATCCGGTGAAGGAACCGGGCACCGCAACCGGAACGCCCGGCAACTGGTGGACGGTCTTCGCGCTCGTGCCCTCGATCTTCGATCACGCCACCGCCCAGTTCGGCATGTTCGGCATGTTCGCCGACAAGAGCGTGAGCAAGCTCGATCCGACGATCCGCGAAATCGCCCTGTTGCGCGTGGGCTTCGAAGTGGGAAGCCAGTTCGTGTTCTCGCAGCACTGCAAGGCCGCGCGCCGCAACGGCGTCTCCGACGAAAAGATCGCCGCAATCCCGAACTGGAGCGTGTCCGATCTTTATTCGCCGCTCGAACGCGCGGTGCTCGCCTATGTCGATTGCCTCGTGCTGGATCGCGGCCGCGTGCCCGATGGCGTGTTCGAAGCGCTGAAAAAGCAGATGTCCGACGAAGACATCCTCGAACTCACCTATCACTCGATGTGCTATCACCTGCACGCGGTGACGTGCAGAGCGCTGCGTCTGGAATATGACGACGTGCCGGAACGCATCAAGGAAGTGCCCGTGCCGAAAGACGGCAAGCTCGCAGCCGATTGGGCGGGCGCGGCGTGGAATAGATGAGCGACGCCGTCAAACTCATCGCCTTCGCCGGATCGACGCGAAAGGAGTCTTACAACCGCCGCGTGGTCGAAATCGCCGCCGAAGGCGCCCGCGCCGCGGGCGCCGAGGTGCAGGTGCTGAACCTGAAGGATTTCGACATCCCCTTCTACGATCCCGATCTCGAAGCCGTCGAAGGCATGCCGCCCGGCGTGAAAAAGCTGCGAGACCTGTTCGTGGAATCCGACGGCTATCTGATCGCAGCGCCCGAATACAACGGCTCGATGCCGGGCCTGTTGAAGAATGCACTCGACTGGGTCTCGCGCCCCGCGCCGGGCGAGACGCAAACGACGCTGCGCGCTTTTCGCGGAAAAGTAGCCGGCATCATGTCCGCCTCGCCAGGACCATGGGGCGGCGTGCGCGGGTTGGCACATCTGCGCCAAATCCTCAGCGGCATTTTCGTGCTGGTCGTCGCCGAACAATTGGCGGTGCCAAACGCCGCCGACGCCTTCGAACCGCACGGTGCGCTGAAGAACGCCGCCTACCACGCCATGCTCGAAGCCATAGGCAAACGGGTGGCGCATTTGGCGAAGGCGATGAAGGAGAACTGAACTCTACTCACCTCCCCCTACGCGGGGAGGTAAGTGGTCTAAACCCGCTTCTCCGTCCACGCTGCGATCATATCCGCCACCATCGGACGCAATTTCGGATCGTCCTCGAAATAATGCGCGCCCGCCGGCGTCTCCAGCGTTTTGTCTTTCGCACCAAGGCTCGCGAAGATCAGCTTCCCGTCGCTCGGAAACACACCCATGTCGCCCGTGCTCTGGATCACCAGCGACGGCATGGTGATATGCCCCAGATGCACTTCGCCGCGGCATTGCGAAGTCTCAAGGCTCCACATCGAAAGCCATGTCTTGAGCGTATTCGCTCGCCCAATGCCCGACGGCGCGCGATTGGCCACCGCCGGATCGCCGCGATAGCAACCGGGGCAAGGCCGCGTCGAAGGATCGATCGCCGGGTCCATGAACCGCAAATCCGCCCAGGTGCGGAACAGCGGAAAGATACGATCGGGAATCCCCGCCGCGTTCACGCGCGCCAGTTCCCTCTTCGCCCAATCGGTGATGCGCTGGTTGCGCGCACGCTGCGCCGCGCGATAACGCTTGATGAAATCGGGCGAATAGGACGGCCCATTGTCCTTGTTGAACGGATTGAGCGATTCATCGGTCTTGGTGGGATCGGTTTCGTCGATCACCGAACCGTCCATCCAGTTCGTCAACACCTCGGGGCGTCCCGGATGCGCGTTGAGCGAAATATAAAGCTGCCCGCCCGGCAACGCCTGCAGCGATTCCTGCACAATCCCTTTCGCCGCTTTCGCCAGCGTCGGGTTCTGCGATTCCGCCTGATACGCCGCCATCAGCGAGCCGCCGCCCGAATTGCCGAGCAGCACGATCTTCTCCACGCCCTGCTCGCGCAGCCATTTCATGCCCGCCGCGATGTCGATCAGCGCATGTTCCAGCAGAAACTGATCTTCCGCGCCGCGAAACCGCGTGTTCCAGCCGAGGAAACCAAACCCCCGTTCCGCCATGAACGGCGCAAGATAATGTTCGGTGAAATCCACATTGTAGTGATTGGCGATGAACGCCACCTTCGGGCGCTTGCCTTTGGGCGTCCAGTAAAGCCCCTGGCAGGGATAGGAGCCGTGGCCGAAACGTGGCGCGGTGGGCGATTCCAGCCCCACAAATTGCGTTTCGACCTCAGACGGGATGCTCATGCTTTTCCTCCGGGAAGACTTGGGTGCCGTGCTAGACACTTCGAATTCGAATGAATAGAATTTCGCGCAAAAATCAAGGCTCCGCAAGGTGATCGAAGTCCCGCGCATTTCCTACGACGCGCTGCCCGCGAAGCTCCAGGAAGAACTGGCGGCGAAAGTGCAGCGGCTGGGTTATCTGGGCGAGTTCTTTCAGGTCGCAGCGCATCAACCGGACGCGCTTTACCATTTCAACCGTTTCACCGAGACCTTGAAAGAGGCGCTGCCGCACAATCTGGTCGAGTTGCTGGCGCTCACGCTCTCCACATGGAGCGAGAATTTCTACGAACGAGTCCAACACGAACGCCTCGTATTGAAGCTCGGCTTGTCGGAAGCATGGGTGAAGGAGGTCGAGCGTCTCACGCCCGACGACACCACGCGCCTCACGCCAACGGAGAAAGCGGCCCAGACCCTCGCGCTCTCCATGGCGAAGACGCAAGGCCGCGGGGCGCGCGCCGATGCCGAAGCGTTCCTGAAACTGACCGACCACAAAACCCTCGTCGGCGTCATGCTGACCGTCGGCCGATATCTCGCCCATTCCGCCCTGTGCAACACGATGCAGCTCAAGCCGCCGGTCCCCTCGCCCTTCGGAGACCGCGCGTGACCGCCCCCATCTGGATCGGCGAAAAAGATCTCGCGCTCGATCTCGGCCAGGCGATCGCGCTGTTGCGCAAAGCCATGTTGCGGCAGGCGAAGGGCAACGCGAAGAACATGGAGAAGACGCATCTCGCCTGGGACGGCGGAAACATGCACGCCATCGGCGCCGCCTTCACCGACACCGCGCTGCTCGGCGTGAAGACATGGGCCCACACACCGAAAGGCGCTACCCCGCTCGAAATCCTGTGGGACGCCGAAACCGGCAAGCTGCTCGCCATCATCGAAGCTTTCGCGATGGGCCAGCTTCGCACCGCGGGTATTGCGGGTCTCGTCACCGACATGCTGGCCGCCAAAGATGCCGACCTTCTGGCGATCTGCGGAACGGGCAAGCAATCGCTTGCTCAGGTCGCGGCCGTCAGTCTCGTTCGCAAGCTTCGCGTGGTGCGCGTCTACGGCCGCAATGCCGAACGTCGCGAGGCTTTCGCCAGGCGGGTGCAAACCGACCTGAACCTGAAAACCGAAATCTTCGATGATGTCGCCAAGACGGTCGCAATTGCGCCGATCGTCACCCTTGTTACGCGGGCCAAGGAACCGTTCCTCACCGCCGACATGCCCGCGCGCGGCGCGCACATCAACGCCATGGGCGCGATCACGCCCGAGCGGATGGAATTCGCCCCTGCCCTGCTCTCGCGCTGCGCGATCATCGCCACGGACAGCATCGAACAGGCGCTCGCGCTCGGTTCGGAATTCATCGCGGCCAAGCTAACGCCTGCATCGCTCAAAGCCGTCAGCGAACTCGTCGCCGCCGATACAACGCGCCCCGCTTCCGCCGATCTCACCCTGTTCAAATCGTTGGGCACGGGCACCGCCGATCTCGCCCTTGCCGAAGAACTCTATCGTCTCGCGCGCGAAAAAGGATTGGGCCGCGAATTGCCGACACCGGCGCCCGCGCCACTTTCCTTCCGTGCCAACTGAGGAACCGTCCGTGACAGAAGCCAAATTCCTCGCCGCCAATCCCGCGATCCCCACCCAAAACGAAATCTGGGAACCGGTCGTCATCAGCGGCGAAACCATCGAGCGCGAATCCGAACGCCTTCTCTCGCTCGACGTCGCCGACCCAATCGAACGCCAGATCCGCATCGTGCACCCGATGGCGTGTTCGCGCGGGCAAGGGCTCGCCCCCGGAATCGAAGTGCGCCTTTCCGCCCTCAAACCCGGCGAACGCACCAAACCCTATCGCCACAACGCCACCGAAGTCGGCTTCTGCATCGGCGGCGGCGGCCACGCGAAAACCGGCCCGGCGGAATTCGACTTCACGCAATACGATGTCTGGAACACACCGTCGTGGACTTCGATCTCGTATGAAAACACCACGAAGAAGCCGCAGCTTCGCCTCACCTATTCCAATGCGCCGCTTCTACGCCTGCTGAACGTCCACCTCGTCGAAGACAAGAAGACCACCGGCATCGTCCCCGAAGCCCCCGCACACGACAAAGCGGGCCACGGCGATTCCATGAAGATCAAAGATCTCTTCCAGATCCCCGGCGACGACGCATGGTTGATGTCTTACGAGCGCCTCATCAATCCACCCGCCGTCGAATCCAATCCGAATTTCTGGGAATGGCAGAAGGTGAAGCAGGAGCTGGACAAGCTCACCGCGCTCGGCGCGAAATATCGCGGGCGGCGTCTCTACCTTCTTTACAACCAGCTCACCGGCCGCACCAACGGCACCACGCCCAGCTTCTTCGCCACCATGACGGTGCGCCCGCCCAACATCATCGACCGCCCGCATCGCCATGCCTCCGCCGCGATCAACTATTATTTCAGCGGCGCAGGCTACAGCCGCGTTGCAGGCAAGCATTACGAATGGAAAGCCGGCGACCTCATGCTCTCCGCGCCAGGCTGGGCGATTCACAATCACGCCTCGCACGACCAGGGCCCCGTCTACGAACTCACTATTCAGGATCAACCGTTCCACATCTGGCAGGAATCCTTGCTCTGGCAGGAAAGCCTCGCCGAACCGCCCGCATTGCTCGGCGCGCAACCGGGCTTCAAGACCAATCGTGAAGAGGCGCTTGTGTGATGAGCGATCTCAACTGGCTCAAAGGCTCCATCCCGCCGCTCATTACGCCGTTCAAAAACGGCGAAGTCGATTTCGAAACCTATACCCGCCTGATCGAACGTCAGATCGAAGGCGGAAGCCATGGCATTCTTGTCAACGGCACCACCAGCGAACCCAGCACGCTGACAACCGACGAACGCAACGAACTCGTCGCGCTCGCGGTGAAAACCGCCAAAGGCTGCATCCCCGTGGTCGCCGCCACAGGCTCCCAATCGCTGGCCGAAACGCTGCAGCTCTCGCAATTCGCCGAACGGGCGGGCGCCGATGCGCAGCTTGTGGTGACGCCCTATTACATCAAGCCGCCACAGCGCGGCCTCGAAGCCTATTTCGTGGAAGTGTTCTCGAAACTGAAAACACCCGCGATGGTCTATCACATCCCCGGCCGCGCCGCGGTGTCGATGGATGTCGCCACCTTCGCTGCCGTCAAGGCGAAATGCCCAAACCTCGTCGGCGTCAAGCACGCCTCCACCGATCTCGCCTTCGTCACCGATCTCCTCGTCACCATGGGCCGCGATTTCAAGATCTTCGTCGGCCTCGAAGAACTCTGCTTCCCCATGATGGCCATCGGCGCGGTCGGCATGATGAACGCCGTCGGCAATCTCGATCCCAAGCGGGTCGCCGCGATGCACACAGCCGTCGAAGCAGGCGATCTCGCCAAGGCGCGCGAGCTTCATTTCGCGCTGTTTGAAATCTCCAAGGCGATCTTCTTCGATACCAATCCCATCCCGCTCAAATACATGATGAAGAAGCTCGGCCTCATCGAACGCAACGAACACCGCGCGCCCATGATCGCGGCCTCCGAAGCGTTGGAGCGCCGCCTCGACGACGTACTGAAGAAAACAGGCCTCGCATGACCGTCCACGAACGCAAATGGGACTTCAACGGCACGCACCGCGTGCCCTATTGGGTCTATACCGACGCCGAAATCTACGCGCGCGAGATGAAAGACGTCTTCGCCCGCTCCTGGAATTATGTCGGCCTTGAAGCCGAAATCCCGAACCCCGGCGATTTCAAGCGCACGCATGCGGGCGAAACCTCCGTCATTGTGGTGCGCGGCAAGGAAGGCGAGATCAACGTCCTCAAGAACCAGTGCGCTCATCGCGGCCTCGAAGTCTGCCGTCAGGATTATGGCACCGCCCGTGTCTTCCAGTGCCCCTATCACCAATGGACCTATCGCCTGGACGGCGATCTCTCCGGCGTGCCCTTCATGAAAGGCGTCGATGGCCATGGCGGAATGCCGGACGATTTCGACCGCAAGGATCACGGCCTGAAGAAATTGAAGGTCGCCACCCGCCACGGCGCTATGTTTGCCACCGAAGCCGAAGACATCGAACCGCTCGAAACCTATCTCGGCGACAAGATGCTGAAACTTTTCGACCGCGTGTTCAACGGAAAGCCGTTGCGCATCCTCGGCGTCTCGCGCCAGCGCATTCCCGCCAACTGGAAGCTGATGTTCGAGAACATCAAGGATCCGTATCACGCAAGCCTTCTGCACGTCTTCCTTGTGACCTTCGGCCTCTTCCGCGCCGACAACCCGTCGCGCACCGAAATGGATTCCACCGGCCGGCACAGCGCGCTGATCTCCCGGCGCAGCACCAACCTCGCGCCCAACGCCGCCACGCAGCAAATGGCCTCGTTCCACGAAAAGCTCGAACTGCACGACAAGCGCCTGCTCGACATCGTGAAGGAATTCCCCGATCCCGCGACAGTCGTGATGCAAACCATCTGGCCCAATCTCATCGTGCAGCAACAGGCCAACACGCTCGCCACCCGCCAGATCGTGCCCGCAGGCCCCGACGCCTTCGATCTCAACTGGACGTTCTTCGGCTATGCCGATGACGACGACGCGATGCAGGCCCGCCGCCTGCGTCACGCCAATCTCATGGGCCCGGCCGGTTTCGTTTCGCTCGACGACAGCGAGGTGATGGAGCTTGCCCAGCGCGGCATCCATGTCGATACCGAACGCGCGGCGGTCGTGGAAATGGGCGGGCGCGGCACCGAAGACCACGACCACATCGTCACCGAAACGGCGATCCGCGCCTTCTACGGCTATTATCGCGAGGTCATGGGCCTGTGAGCGCGGACATGATGCTGGAAATCCAGGCGCTCTACACGCGCTATGCCGATCTCATCGACGAAGGCCCGCTGTCGCAATGGCCCGCATTGTTCGTCGAAGACGCGACCTACAAGATCGTCACCCGCGAAAACCTCGCGCGCGGCTGGCAGCTTGCGCTCATGTCGTGCGACTCGCGGGGCGCCATCGAAGACCGCGTCTACGCCATCGAAAATCTGTCGATGACCATCCCCCGCCGCTACCGCCATCTGATCTCGGGGTTCTCGGCCGCGCCGCAAGGCGATGCCTGGAACGTCGCCGCCAATTTCGCTGTCTTCGAAACCATCGAAGGCCAGCCGACAACCAGCTTCGCCGCGGGCCGCTACAAGGACGTGGTGGTGCGCGAGGGCGGCGCGCTCAAATTCAAGGAAAAGATATCGATCTGCGACGCAGCGTCGATAAAGAACTCGCTGGTCTTCCCGCTTTAAGGCGTTTCCGATCCCATCGGCAACACCACGCCCGCGTGGGATTTGAGAAACGTCGCCTCTTCCCGCGCGAGATTGTCGCTCATCTTCAAGAGCACGCGCCGCAACGTCGCAATGTCCGCGGGATCGAGATCGCGCGCCGCGATGGCGTTTACTTCCGACACGCAGGGAATCAATTTGTCGCGCAGCCGCCGCCCCTTGGCGGTGAGGAAGATGTGCACCTTGCGCCGATCTTCCTTGCTCGGCACGCGTTTGATGAAGCCCGCCCGTTCCATGCCGTTCAGCGCCGTCACCGTTGTGGGTTCGCGCATGGAAACGCGGCGCGAAAGCTCGCGCTGGGTCATGCCTTCCTCGTTCCACAAAGCGCGCAGGAACGGCCACTGCCCGGCAGACACGCCAAATTCCAGCGTCATCCGTTCGAGGTTCCGCGAAAAGGAACGAAAAGTAATGCGCGTGAGATACCCAATGCTATTCATCGGGTTGTCATAGAAATGCGCGTTCTGTTCGGGGGCTTTCTTGGCCGCCATCTGCTTCGTTTCCCCATTGCTTGGGCAGAGGCATAGGGCGACCTCGCCCAAAACGCAAACCTCGCCCTAAGTCCTTGCCGCCCCTACATCATCCTGTTAGATAGCAATCTAATTATTTTACGGACGGCCCGTGACAGCGCTTCCCCTGATGCCGACGACAATCGTCGGAAGTTATCCCCAGCCCGACTGGCTGATCGATCGCGAAAAGCTGAAAGAACGCCTGCCGCCGCGCATACGCGCGCGCGAACTCTGGCGGGTGGGCGAAGATCTGCTGCAGGCGGCACAGGATGATGCCACCATCATCGCCATCCACGACCAGGAGCGCGCCGGAATCGACATCGTGGGCGACGGCGAGATGCGCCGCGAAAGCTATTCCAACCGGCTGGCAACTGCGCTGAGCGGCATCGACATCGAGAAGCCCGGCACGGCAATCGACCGCACGGGCGCCGCCAATCCCGTGCCGCGCGTGGCGGGCGCCATCCGCCGCATCGCCCCCATCGAGGCGCAGGACGTGGCGCTTCTGAAACGCACGACCGACAAACCGATCAAGATCACCCTGCCCGGCCCCTTCACCATGACGCAGCAGGCGCAGAACGATCATTACGCGAGCGACGAAGCGCTCGCGATGGATTATGCCGAGGCCGTCAACGCCGAACTCAAGGATCTGTTCGCGGCGGGCGTGAGCATCGTCCAGCTCGACGAGCCTTACGTGCAGGCCCGCCCCGAAGCCGCGCGCAAATATGCCGTGAAGGCGATCAACAAGGCGCTGGAAGGTGTGAAAGGCCGCACGGCGCTGCACGTCTGTTTCGGCTACGCCCATGTCCACAAGGGCGCCGCCAAGCCCAACGGCTATTCCTTCCTCGCCGAGTTGGACGATTGCGCCGCCGACATCATCTCCATCGAAGCCGCCCAGCCGCGCCTCGATCCCACGCTCCTGCGCGATCTGCCGCACAAGACTGTCATGTTCGGCGTGATCGACCTGAACAACCTCACCGTCGAAACGCCGGAAACGGTGGCCGCCCGCATCCGCGAAGCCCTGCAACACACCACGCCAGACCGCCTGATGATCGCGCCGGATTGCGGCATGAAATATCTTTCACGCGAGGTCGCGTTCGGAAAACTCAAAGCCATGGTCGACGGCACGAAGATCGTGCGCAAGGAAATCGCGGGATAACCACTTACCTCCCCCTACGCGGGGAGGTCGACGCGCGCCAGCGCGGCGGGTGGGGGGCCGCTCAACGAACTCCGTGCATGAAGCCCCACCCGGGCGCGTGCCGATGCACGCGCCCGACCTCCCCAGAGGGGAGGTAGGTGCTATTTCAGAAATACCGAGAGCAGCGCATTCACGTCCGCAGGCTTCTCCAGCGTCATCATGTGCCCGCAATCCTCCAGGATTTCGAGCCGCGCATCGGGAATAGTGTTGAGCATCTCGTTCTGGTGCTCGATGGTCGTGATCCCGTCCTGCCGCCCAAACACCAGCAATGTCGGACACGGAATGGACGCCAGCATCGGCCTGCTGTCCGGCCGCGCCATGATCGCGCGCTGCTGGCGCTGGAAAACCTCCGGCCCCGTATCGCTCGCCATCCGCCGCAGGATCGCCGTCAGCGCCGCATCGCCCGTGCGCGAGGGATGCACCAGCATCGGAATGCGTTCTTCGATGATGCCGTCGAACCGCCCCTGCTCGACCAGGCGGATATACCCCATTCGCCGCTCTGTCTGCTTCGGCGTGTCCGCAGGCGCCAGCGCGCTCATCAGCACGAGCCGCTGGATACGTTTGGGATCGCGCCGCAACATCTCGAACGCCACAAACCCACCCATGCCATGCGTGATCAGCGTGAAGCGTTCGGGCGACGCATCGAGCACCGATTGCGCCATCGCGCCGACCGTATCGTGGTCGCGCTGAACGAACACGCGCGGCCGCGCAAATGCGGAAAGAACGGGAAGCTGCGGCTCCCATACGAGGTCCGTGCAAAGCTGGCTCGGAATGAGAACGATATCTTGAGACATGACTAGACAACTCGATGCAAAAGCGTTTCGCCCGCGCCGACGCGGCGGCAATTCTCGATGGCGACGTCGATGCTGCGCGCCAGCGTCTCCGGCGTGAGCCAGGCGATATGCGGCGTCACCACGACATTGGAGAGCGAAAAGAGCGGATGTCCCGTTACCGGCTCGTTGCGCAACACGTCCAGCCCCGCCGCTGTCAGCGCACCCGATTTCAGCGCCTCCACCAGCGCCGCCTCATCGACCAGTTCGCCCCGCGCGGTGTTCACCAGAATGGCCCCGCGCTTCATCCGGCCGATGGCCTCGCGCGAGATCATGCCGATGGTCTCCGGCGTCGCCGGGCAATGCAGCGAAACGATATCCGAACGGGAAAGAAGCTCGTCGAGCGGCACAAATTTGGCATCGGTGGCCTGCTTGCCGCTGCGCGCGTTATAGAGAAGCGTTGCGCCAAGGGCTTTCAAAACCGGCGTCAACCGCTGCGGCACCGCGCCATAACCGACAAAACCGATGGTGCGTCCGGCAATCTCTCCCGTGCGGTCGAATTCGCTCGTGTCCGGCCGCCAGCCTTCGCCCTTGCGCATCAGCGGATCGAAATAGATCGTGCGCCGGATGGCGGAAAGCATCAGCATCAGCGTCATCTCGGCCACGGCCTGCGTGTTGGTGCCCGGCATATTGCACACCGCAATGCCGTGGCGCTTCGCCGCTTCAAGGTCGATGGTGTTCACGCCCACGCCGATCTTCTGGATCAGCTTCAGATTCGGCGCGCCTTCGATATCCGCCGCTTTCACGGGCCGCAACACATGCAGCAAGGCGGACGCCTCGCGCATCGCCGCCGCGAACGCCGCATCGTCGCTTTCGTCGACGATGGAAAGCGTCATCCCCGGCAGCAATGCCGCCTCAAGCTGGGCGCGAAAGCCATCGCTCGCGCGATAATGCAGAACGATCTTCACCGCCGCACCTGAGCGGGCAAACCGCCCCACCCGGCGAATGTCGCGCTGTCGCCCATTTCTTCCTCGATGCGCAACAACTCGTTCCATTTCGCCATGCGTTCCGACCGCGCAAAGGACCCGACCTTGAACTGTCCCGAATCCCAGCCCGTCGAAAGATGCGCGATGCTGACGTCCTCCGTCTCGCCCGACCGCGCCGAAACGATGGCCGCCCATCCGGCGTCCTTCGCCGCGCGCAACGCCGCAAACCCTCGCGAAACCGTGCCCGCCTGGTTCACCTTGATGAGCGCACAATTGCACGCGCCCGCTTCCGCCGCGCGTTTCACCCGCGCCGCATCGGTCACGAGGAAATCGTCGCCCACGATCTGCACCTTGCCGCCGATCGCCGCCGTGATCTTCGCCATCGCCTCGATGTGATCCTGCGCCACCGGATCTTCGATGGAGAGAATGGGATAACGATTGCACCAGCCGGTCACGAGTTCGATCATCCCATCGGTATCGAGCCGCGCGCCATCGAGCCCAAGCTGGTACGCGCCTTCGCGATAAAACTCGCTGGACGCAATATCGAGCGAGATGAACACGTCATGCCCCGGCTTGTACCCGGCCTTCTCGATGGCGCGCGTCAGCGTCGAAAGCCCGTCCTCGTTGGAATCGAAATTCGGCCACCAGCCGCCCTCGTCCGCCGTGCCCGAAAGCCGGTTCTCGTCCGCCATCAGCGCGCCCGCCGCGCGATAGACGTCGCCCGTGATCTCGAACACCCGGCGCAACGTCTCCGCACCCGGCGCCATCACCATGAAATCCTGAATGTCGGTGCGCCGCCCCGCATGCGCGCCGCCGCCGAATATCTGGATCTCCGGCACGGGCAGCCGCACCTTGCCGCCATCGGCGAGATATTTCCAAAGCGGCTTGCCCGCGTCGTCGGCGAGCGCATGAGACAGCGCCAGCGAAACCGCCACCGTCGCGTTGCCGCCCAGTCGCGAGAAATTCGCCGTACCGTCGAGTTCGGACAACAGCGTATCCAGCGCTTCCTGATTGGCTTCTTTGCCGACAAACGCCTTGGCAATCGGCCCGTTCACATTGGCAACCGCCTTGTCGACGCCAAACCCGCCGAATTTGCTGCCGCCATCGCGCAGATCGATGGCTTCGTGAATTCCGCGCGATGCACCGGCCGGCGCCGCCGCGCGCCCAAATGCGCCGCCCTCAAGGCGAATATCGACTTCGACCGTGGGTCGCCCGCGCGAATCCCATATCTGGCGAGCTTTGACGGAATGGATACGGCTCATAACCTGCTGACCTTATTGTGCCAGGCGCCCGCCAGGCCGGAGAGCGTCAGGTCCGATTGCAAAAGAAATTCCCGCGCCGCGGCCCGCACAAATTCCTTCTTGTGCGGATCGGTGATGTATTCCACCGGCGATTTCCCGTCGACGCGTGCGAGCAGAAGCGCGGAGAGCAAGCCTGCCGTCCGCTTGTCCAGCCCGTCGGCGCCTTCCCAATCGGCTTGCGAGAAATAGGCATGGCGCAAGGCATCGAACGCGCGGATATAGGCCGAAACATGGGCGGGCGCCCAAACGCATTTGAGCAGGAGATGATTGAGGCAGAATGCCAGATCGAACGCCGGATCGCCGTAACAGGCCGTTTCGGCATCGAGGAAGATCGGCCCCTTCGGCCCCACCAGGATGTTCTTGGGGCTGACGTCGCCATGCATCAGCGCGATGCGCGCGCCCGCCAAATCTCGCGCCATCGCCTCGATGTGCGCCGCGCGATCCGGGTGCGCTTTCGCCGTGTAAAGCAGATAGGGTTCAATCCGCAGCGCCATGAACATTTCATCATGCGCGAATTTCGCCGCCACGTCCGCCCGTCCCGCGCTCGCGCGATGAATGGAAGCGGTCGCACGCCCCACCTGCCCCGCGAAGTCGGAATCCACCCGCCCTTCCAGCAACTGCGCCTTCCAGCCCGGATAATCCGCAGGCTCGAAATAATTCATCGCGAACAGATGCGCGGTCTTGTCCTCGGCGATGATGCGCGGCACGCAACCGGGCTCCACTTCGCCCGCGAACCGAAACCAGTCGACCTCGCTGTGAATGCGCTCGACCGGCGCCAGCCATTCCGCCGCGACCCGCAACTTCGGCAACGCCCGCTTCACGCAGATCGTTCCCGAAGCAAGCTCCACCCGAAAGACATCCCCCGAAACGCCGCCCGAAAGCGCGGTGATGACCGGCGTTTCGTTTGCGCCGACCACTTTCATCCGGCGCAGGGCATCGAGGATGTCTGGAACTTCGCTCATGTGTATGGCGATAACGGGCCTTGCGGGCGGGGTCAATTCTAGACACTTCGAAATCTAAACAATAGTATCGCGCGAGAAAAACCGTGAGGAAACCCAAATGGACGACATCGCCGCGCTGGCCAAAAGGTTCTTCGACGGCCTCGAACAGGGCAACATCGGCATCCTGCGCGAGGTCTATGCCCCCAACGTCAAGATCTGGCACAACACCGACGGGCTGGAACAGACGCTTGAGGAAAACGAGACCACGCTGACGGGCTTCATCGAGCGCATCCCCAAGCGCCAATATGCCAATCGCCGCGTCCACACCTTTCCGGGCGGCTTCGTCCAGCAGCACACGCTGAAGGGCACCAAGAAGGACGGCAAAGAGGTCGCGCTGGACGCGGTGATCATCTGCAAGGTCGAGAACGGCAAGGTGACGCGGCTGGACGAATATTTCGATTCCGCGGCCGTTGCCCGCTTCCGGCAGCCGTAATCGCCCTCACCTTTTCCCTGCGGTACCGCTAAACTCGCGAGCCGATTGCTTCGGCTTCGCGAGGACGCCGCATGAAGACCATGTCCGTCGACCGGGAAACGCTTAACCGCCGCGTGGAAATCGCGGCGGCGCTGCGGCGCATCCTTCCGCTGGAGTCCGTGATCGACGACGCGATAGCGCTCGCGCCTTACGAGACCGACGCCTTCACCGCCTATCGCCAACCGCCCATGATCGTCGCCCTGCCCGCCTCCACCGAAGAGGTGGCGGCGGTGCTCGCCTATTGCCACGAACACAACGTCAAGATCGTCCCCAGAGGCGCGGGCACCTCCCTGTCGGGAGGCTCCATCGGGCTTGCGGACGGCGTGACCCTGGGCCTCGCAAAGCTCAATCGCATCCTCAAGATCGATCTGGAAAACCGCTGCGTGGTCGCCCATCCGGGCGTCACCAATCTCGGCATCTCCAACGCCGTGGCGAGCGACGGCTTCTATTATGCACCCGATCCGTCTAGCCAGCTCGCCTGCACCATCGGCGGCAACGTGGCGGAAAATTCGGGCGGCGTGCATTGCCTGAAATACGGCCTCACGACCAACAACGTGCTCGGCGTTGAAGTCGTCTTGATGACCGGCGAGATCGTGCGTCTCGGCGGCGCGCATCTCGATCCCGACGGATACGATCTGTTGGGCGCAATGGTCGGCTCGGAAGGTTTGCTGGGCGTCGTGACCGAAGTCACCGTGCGCATCCTGCCCAAGCCGCAGCACGCGCGCGCCATGCTGATCGGCTTTGCTTCCGTGGAAGCGGCGGGCGAATGCGTGGCGCAGGTCATCGCGCAAGGCATCATTCCCGCCGGCATGGAGATGATGGATCGCGCCAGCATCCACGCGGCGGAGGCTTTCGTCCACGCGGGCTATCCGCTCGACGTGGAAGCCCTCCTGATCGCCGAACTCGACGGCCCCATGGTGGAAATCGACCGCGGCATAGCCCGCGTTCAGGACATCGCTCGGGCGACGGGCGCAACCTGCTGCTACGTCAGCACCAATGAAGACGAAAGACTGAAGTTCTGGGCAGGACGCAAAGCCGCGTTTCCGGCCGTCGCCTGCATCAC
>Ga0070661_100000162_pt1 | contig 54931 bp, 47 predicted proteins | sample KBSC43metaG_FD_64663 | JGI IMG/M metagenome (GOLD analysis project Ga0070661, IMG submission 64663) | Corn rhizosphere microbial communities from Kellogg Biological Station, Michigan, USA - KBS C4-3 metaG | ecosystem: Host-associated > Plants > Roots > Rhizosphere > Soil ... | reverse complement strand
GGCCTTCGCCGGGAAACGGTTCAAGGGGAGGCGATCGGTTCGCGGCGGCCTGGCGCGGGTCGCGCCCGGCGGCCTCGGAGCCATTCCGTTCCCCGGCGAAGGCCGGGGCCCAGCGGCCGGGCGGAAGGGCTGGATCCCGGCCTTCGCCGGACGCGGTTCAAGGGGAGGCGATCGGTTCGCGACGGCCTGGCGCGGGTAGCGCCCGCGGGCCTCGGGGCCATTCCGTTCCCCGGCGAAGGCCGGGGCCCAGCGGCCCGGCGGAAGGGCTGGATCCCGGCTTTCGCCGGGACGCGGTTCAAGGGGAGGGCGATCGGCTAGCGCGTGGACTGCCGGGGCAGATCGAACTTCACGACGTGAGCCTGGATGGGGGTCAGCAGCAAGGCGAGTCCCGCGAGCACGCCCAGGCCTCCCCAGAGATGACGGCGCGCGCGCAGATCGGCGATGCCGCGAACGAGGCAGAAGACGCCCACCGCGGTTCCGAGCCACAACCAGGGCATAACGTCCATTTCCGCGCCTCCTTCGGCTGCCCCGCTTCGGCGGGTCGCTTCGTCGATAGTGCCCCGCATTGCACGGGCGACGGTCGCGCTCTAGGCGTCCGGCACAGATCAAGCCGGGGATATTGATGACCGACACGCCCAACATCCTCGTTCTCGCCGGACGGCGCTCGTCCACCCTCGATCCGCTCGCCGCCGGAGCCGGGGTCAGCCACAAGGCGATGGTGCCGGTGAAGGGGGAGGCGATGGTCGGTCGGGTGCTTCGCATCGCCGAGGCGGCCTATCCGGACGCGCCGCTCTACGTGTCGGTCGACGATTTCCCGTCCATCGCCGCCGAGCCGACGGTGGCGCGGCTGAGCGCGGCCGGCAGGCTGACCCCGATCGAAGCCCGGCCGAACATCGTCGAGAGCGTCGTCGCGGCGAGCCGGACCACCGGCTTTCCGCTGCTCATCACCACCGCCGACAACGTCCTGATGACCCCGGAGGGGATCCGCTCGATCCACGACGAGGGCGCGCGCACCGGCGCCGACGCGATCGCGATGATGGCCGAGAAGCGGGACATCCTCGCCGCCCATCCGGACGGGCAGCGCCGCTTCTACGCCTTTCGCGGCGGCGCCTATTCGAACTGCAACCTGTTCTGGCTGGGGAGCGAAAAGGCGCTGAAGGCGACCGAGAGCTTCCGCCTCGGCGGCCAGTTCGCCAAGCACAAGCGCCGCGCGGTGAAGGCGCTCGGGCTCACCACCCTTCTCCTCTACCTCTCCCGGCTGCTGACGATCGAGGGCATGTTCGCCCACTTCTCCCGCCGCTTCGGCATTCGCCTCCGGGCCCTCGTCGCGAGCGACGGCCGCCTCGCCATCGACGTCGACAACGAGCGGACGCATCGTGTCGCCGAGCAGCTTCTCTCGCGCTGACCTTGCCGCCCCTTCTCCCGCTTGCGGGAGAAGGTTGGGATGAGGGTCTTCTTCTTGCGTTCGAACGGGCGCCGGAGGCCGCTAGACCCTCACCCTGCCCTCTCCCGCGGGCGGGAGAAGGGGAAGGCTAGGCCCCGAGCCGCCAGCGCAGGGTCTCGCCGGCGTGGAAGGGGACGAGGCTCGAGCCTACCGCGGCGATCGAGTCCGGCACGTCGACGGCCTGGCGCTCCAGGACCACCGTTCCCTCGTTGAGCGGAAGCCCGTAGAAGCGCGGGCCGTTCTCGCTCGCGAACGCCTCGAGCCGGTCGAGCGCGCCTTCCTCCTCGAAAGCCTGGGCGTAGCTTTCCAGGGCGAAGGGCGCGTTGAAGATGCCCGCGCAGCCGCAATCCGCTTCCTTGCGCTCGACCGCATGGGGCGCGCTGTCGGTGCCGAGGAAGAATTTGCGCGATCCGGACGTCGCCGCCTTTCGAACCGCCAGCCGGTGCGCCTCGCGCTTGGCGACGGGCAGGCAGTAAGCGTGGGGGCGAAGGCCTCCGGCGAACAGGGCATTGCGGTTGATGTGGAGATGCTGGGGAGTGACGGTGGCGGCGAGGTTCGGGCCGCCCGCCTCGACGAAGGCCGCCGCCTCGGCGGTGGTGATATGCTCGAAGACCGCCTTCAGCCCCGGAAAGTCGCGAAGCAGCGGCTCGAACACGCGCTCGATGAACGCCGCCTCGCGGTCGAAGATGTCGACATCCGGGTCGGTCACCTCGCCATGGACGAGGAGCGGCATCCCGATCCGCTCCATCGCCTCGAGCGCCGGGTAGAGCCTGCGGATGTCGGTCACTCCATGGGCCGAATTGGTCGTCGCGTTGGCCGGATAGAGCTTGGCCGCCGCCCAGGCGCCGGCCTCGAAGCCGCGCGCCACCTCACCGGGGTCGGCTTCGTCGGTGAGGTAGCAGGTCATCAGCGGCGTGAAGCCCGGGCCCGCCGCCGCCACGATCCTCTCGCGGTAAGCCTCGGCCGAGGCGATGCTCGTCACCGGCGGAGCGAGGTTGGGCATGACGATGGCCCGGGCGAACTGCCGCGCGGTATAGGGCGCCACCGAGCGAAGCATCTCGCCGTCGCGAAGATGGACATGCCAGTCGTCGGGGCGGCGAAGGGTGAGACGGTCGATGGCAGTCATGGACACGCTCCGGCCGGGCGGTGAGTCCGTTCGTCCCGAGCGAAGTCGAGGGGCGCGCCTCATGCGCCGTTGCGGCACGCCTCGACTTCGCTCGGCACGAACGAGTCTGGATTTCGCGAGACAAGGCCCTAACTGCTCTTCATGCCCGCGACCACCCTCGCCGACCGCGCCGTCCTTCGCCTCGCCGGCGAAGAGGTGCGCCCCTTCCTCCAGGGCCTCGTCACCCACGACGTCGCCGAGCTTGCCCCGGAGCGGCCGCTGTGGGCGGCGCTTCTCGGCCCGCAGGGCAAGGCTTTGTTCGACTTCATCCTCTGGGCCGAGGGCGAGGACGTTTTGGTCGATTGCGAGGCCGAGGCGGCGGAGGCGCTGGTCAAGCGGCTGACCCTCTACCGGCTTCGCCGCAAGATCGTCATCGCCCGGGACGACGGCCTCGCCGTCCACTGGTCTCCGCACGGCGGGGCGGGCGTCCCCGACCCGCGCCTGTCGGAGCTCGGCCGCCGCTGGCTCGCCCCCGCCGGCGCGGCGGCGCAGGGCTGGCTGGAGCGCCGGCTCCGCCTCGGCGTGACCGAGGGGCTCGCCGAGCTCGGTTCCGACCGCACCCTCTGGCTCGAATGCAACGCCGCCGAGCTGAACGGCGTGAGCTTCACCAAGGGCTGCTATGTCGGCCAGGAGAATACCGCCCGAATGCACTACCGCTCGAAGGTCAACCGCCGGCTGGTCGTGGTGCCCGCCGAGGCCGCCGGGGAGCGCACCCGGATCCACTATCCCGACCTCGGCCTCGCGGTCGAGCACCGGCGGGTGGAGGATCTGGGCGGAGCGCTCCTTCCGGATTGGCTTGCGGCGGCGCTCAGCTAAGCCGCGCGAAGGCCCTGACGGGGAAGGTACCCATTCCGACCACCTTCGGCGGCACCGCGTAGAAGCGGAAGCCGGAGTCGGGGAGCGCCGACAGGTTGGTCATGTGCTCGCAGACGAGGATTCCGGCGCCGAGCAGGCGCGTGTGGACGGGGCGGGCGCGGCGGGCGGTGTCGTCGATATTGTGGCTGTCGATGCCGACGAGGCGCGCGCCCCGCTCCGCCAGAAGCCGGGCGGCGGCTTCGGTGAGGAAGGGGTGGCCTTCCTGATAGGCGTCGGTGCGCCAGTGGCGGTCCCACCCGGTGGCGACGAGCACCGCCTTGCCGGCGACTTCGAGCGACTCGAAAGCGTCGGCATCGACGGCGGGGCCGGAGTGGCGGACGACCAGCCCGTCCAGTCCCGCCAGCCGCTCCAGCGCCAGCATCGAGAGGTCGTCCCCGTCCTCGAAACGGTGGAAGGGCGCGTCGAGATAGGTGCCGGTATTGGCGACCATGTCGATCCGGCCGATCTGGAAGGTCGAGCCGTCGTCGTACAGGCCCGCCGAATCGGCGCGCGACCAATAGTCGCAGATATGCGGTCCCGGCAGGCCCTTGTAGGTGGTCATGCCCCGCTCGATCGCGTGGCTTAGATCGACGAGGCGCGTTTCCCGATCCGCCATAAGGTGAAGACTCCGATCAGGGCCCAGACAAGGTTCAAGGCGGTGGACGGAAGGGCGCCGTGCCACCAGCCGTTGATCACGAATCCGGCCGCGCCGATGACGTTCATGCCCTGGTAGAGCGGCGACTGGCCGGTCAGCCGGCCCAGCGACAGGAGGAGGTAGGCGCCGAGGATCAGCCCGGCGCCGGCCCAGCCGACGGCCTCGACGAGAAGCTCCAGCCCGCTCAGGCGGCGAGGTTCCGAAGCACGTAGTGGAGGATTCCGCCGTGGCGGAAATATTCCAGCTCGTTGAGGGTGTCGATCCGCACCCGCGCCGGGAAGGTGAAGGTCGAGCCGTCGGCGCGGGTCACGTGGACCTCTGTCTCCTGGCGCGGCGAAAGGGCGCCGATCCCCTGGATGGTGAAGCTCTCGCTTCCGTCGAACTGCGGCGGCTCGCCGAGGAACTGAAGCGGGAGGACCCCCATGCCGACCAGGTTGGAGCGGTGGATCCGCTCGTAGGTCTCGGCGATCACGGCGCGCACGCCGAGCAGGTTGGTGCCCTTCGCCGCCCAGTCGCGCGACGACCCGGTGCCATATTCCTTGCCGGCGATGACGACGAGCGGGGTAGACGACGCCTTGTAGAGCATCGCCGCGTCGTAGATCGGCATCACCTCGCCGGTGGGGACGTATTTGGTCACCCCGCCCTCGATGCCCGGGGTCATGCGGTTCTTGATGCGGATATTGGCGAAGGTGCCGCGCATCATCACCTCGTGGTTGCCGCGCCGGGCGCCGTAGGAGTTGAAGTCGCCGCGGACGACCTGGTGCTCGGAGAGATAGTGGCCGGCCGGGCTTTCGGCCTTGATCGCCCCGGCGGGCGAGATGTGATCGGTGGTGATCGAATCGCCGAAGATCGCCAGCGGCCGGGCGGAGATCACGTCCACCGGGGGCAGGGGAGTCATCGACATCCCCTCGAAATAAGGCGGGTTGGCGATGTAGGTGGAGCCGGCCGGCCAGGCGTAGGTCTCGCCGCCCGCGACGGGGATCCCCCGCCACTTGTCGTCGCCCTTGTAGACGTCGGCGTAGCGCTCGCGGAACATGTCGCCGTGGACGTAGGTGTCGATCAGGGTCCGAACCTCCTCGTTGGAGGGCCAGATGTCCTTCAAGTAGACCGGGGCGCCGTCGGAGCCGGTGCCGATCGGCTCCTCGATCATGTCCTCGGTCACCGTCCCTTTGACGGCATAGGCGACGACGAGCGGCGGCGAGGCGAGGTAGTTGGCGCGCACGTCCGGCGACACCCGCCCCTCGAAATTGCGGTTGCCCGAAAGGACCGAGGCGGCGACGAGGTCGTTCTTGTTGATCGCCTCGGAAACCGGCGCGGGGAGCGGCCCCGAATTGCCGATGCAGGTCGTGCAGCCATAGCCGGCGAGGTTGAAGCCCAGGGCGTCGAGATCCGCCTGAAGCCCCGACTTGACCAGATAGTCGGTCACCACCTTCGATCCGGGAGCGAGCGAGGTCTTGACCCAGGGCTTGCGGTTCAGCCCCTTCTCCCGCGCCTTGCGCGCGACCAGGCCGGCGGCGATCAGCACCGCCGGGTTGGACGTGTTGGTGCACGACGTGATGGCGGCGATGACGACGTCGCCATGGCCGAGGTCGGAGGGTTGCTCGCCGCCGGTCGGCCCGTCCGGCTCCGTCCCCTTGGCCGCCGCGGCGACCGGGAAGCGCTGCTCCAGCTCGGCCAGGGCATGGCCATATTCCTTGGTGAAATTGGCGACGAACTCCTCGTCGACCCGGCTTAGCGGCACCTTGTCCTGGGGCCGCTTCGGGCCGGCCAGCGACGGCTCGACCGTCGCCATGTCGAGGGCGAGCGAGTCGGTGAAGACCGGCTCGTGCATGTGGCCGGGCTCCAGCCACAGGCCCTGAGCCTTGGCATAGGCCTCGGTCAGGGCGACCTGAGCGTCCGGCCGGCCGGTAAGGCGAAGATATTCGATCGTCTTGGCGTCGACGGGGAAGAAGCCGCAGGTCGCGCCATATTCGGGCGCCATGTTGGCGATCGTCGCCCGGTCGGCGACCGAAAGCGCCGACACGCCCTCGCCGTAAAATTCGACGAAGCGCCCGACGACGCCCTTCTGGCGGAGCATCTGGGTGACGGTGAGGACGAGGTCGGTGGCGGTGATCCCTTCCTTCAGCGCCCCGGTGAGGTGGAATCCGACCACTTCGGGGATCAGCATCGAGACCGGCTGGCCGAGCATCGCCGCCTCCGCCTCGATCCCGCCGACTCCCCAGCCGAGAACGCCGAGGCCGTTGACCATCGTCGTGTGGCTGTCGGTGCCGACGAGCGTGTCGGGATAGGCGACCTCCTCACCGGAGGCCGAGTTGGTATCCTTCGACGACCACACCCCGCGCGCGATATATTCGAGGTTCACCTGGTGGCAGATTCCGGTGCCCGGCGGCACCACCTCGAAATTGTTGAACGCCTTCGATCCCCACTTCAGGAACTCGTAGCGCTCCATGTTGCGGTGATATTCGAGCTCGACATTCTTCTCGAACGCCTTGGGCGTTCCGAACTCGTCGACCATCACCGAGTGGTCGATGACGAGGTGGACCGGAACCAGCGGATTGATCCGCTCCGCCTGCCCGCCGAGCTTGGCCATCGCGTCGCGCATCGCGGCGAGGTCGACGACGGCGGGAACCCCGGTGAAATCCTGCATCAGCACCCGGGCCGGGCGGTACTGAATCTCGCGGGCGGCGCCGGCGGGGTTGTCCTGCCACGCGATCAGCGCCTGGATGTCCTCGCAGGTAACGGTCTTGCCGTCCTCGAAGCGGAGGAGGTTCTCGAGCAGCACCTTCATCGAGAACGGCAGGCGCGAGACGGAGCCGAGCTGGGCGGCGGCCTTCTCGAGGGAGTAATAGGCGTAGCTCTTGTCGCCGACGGTGAGGGTGGTGCGGGTGGCGAGGGAGTCGTTTCCGACGGCGGTCATCGGCGGCCTTTCGAGATGGGCCTGGCTACGGGATAGTCAGGTTAATGGAAGCAATTTGCGGGCGCTCTAGCAACGCACGGGCGGGGGGAAAAGGGTCCGGCGGCCGCAACCCCCCTCCCTGCACGCAGGGAGGGGGGAAGGACGGGCTGGTTCACGCGGAGGCGCGGAGGACGCAGAGAAGAGACGCGGAGAAGGCGGGACCTCCAACGTCATGCTGAACTTGTTTCAGCATCCAGCGACGAGCCACTCGGCGGGTGGGGAACTGGACCCTGAAACGAGTTCAGGGTGACGGGGGAAGGTCGATCGGGACGGCGTAGCTACGGAAGAGTTGCGTGAAGGCGGCTTCGTCCAGTGCGCCGGTGATGAGGTCCACCACCTTGTCGGCGAATTCCGCTCCGTCGGGTACGTCAAGCCGGTGGCCGTTGAGCTTCAGGAAGTAGGCCGCCGCGGCGAAGGCGGCGCGCTGTTGCCCTGGCCGAACGGATGGTTTCTCGCGATCCCGAGCAAGAGGGACACCGCCAAGAGGGCAAGGTCGTCTTCGCCGTAGCTCCAGTGGTTGATCGGCCGTGCCAGCGCGCTTTCCAGCAGTCCGGCGTCGCGGACGAAGAACGGCTCGCCCGTCTCCGTTACCGTCCGCGCGTTGAACTCCGTCACCAGCTGAGCCGACAGCCAGACTGGCTCACTCCGCAAGGCGTGCCATGATCTTTGGGTAGCGGTTCATCACATAGCCGACCATCTCGCCTGCGTCCGGCGTCTCGCCGGTCGGACGGGCGATCAGCTTCTCCGGCGTCTCGGGTTTCGGCGGCTTGTCGGGCGCATTCATTAGGCGACTCCTCGGGGCGTAAACTCCTTCGGAGGAGGGAAAGTTGTCAAGGGTGAGGCATCGTTTTTCAATGATTGTTACTTTGATCTGCCGCGTAGCAGCTGAATTGGAGCCGCCCCAAGCCCGACATGGAAGAGACTCTGATCCACCCCAAGACCGGCGAGACGCTTCGCCGCGACGTGCATCGCGAACGGATCACCTTCGGATCGCTATCGCGGGAGGTCGACCTTCCCGGCTGGTTTCCGAGGGGACGGCGACGCCGTCCACACCGGGGTGGATCTCGCCGAGGCCGATCGAGCCCTTAAGGAGCTTAGAAAGGAATATGGCGCCCGCGTCCGCGAGGTCCGCAAGAGCCTGAAGCTCAGCCAGGAGGAAGCCGGCCGGATCATCGGCGGCGGCGAGCGCCTTCCAGAAGTATGAGAGCGGCGCGGTGCCGCCGTCCGACGCGGCGGTGGGGCTGATCGAGGTGCTAAGGGCGCATCCGGAAGCGGTGGAGACGTTGAGGGCGGTGCGGGGGTAGGGCGCGTGAGGTTCGATGTGCGATGGCCATCTGCTGACTGAACCATTCGATCACAATCGCCGTTGGCAGTTCTGGCGATTTCTCCTACGATAATTCAGGTCGAGAGACTCAGGCCAACGGGTCGCGCAGCAATGCCCTAACCGAAAGCCGCCCATCCATTTCTGCGGTCGATATCTTTCCGCCGCGGATTAGATAGGAGAAGTAACCATGGCTACCGCCAAGGTCGATACGCCCGTGCGCGACATGCTTCCGATGAGCGTCGCCAAAATGGGCTTCCTAGTAGATAGGCTAAACCGCGACTGCTCACCGCTGCAGTTTGTTCGTGAGCTCACGAAGAATGCCATTGAGGGCATATCCCAGTTACCGAAACCGGTGGGTGAAATCCGCTGGGATGTCGACTGGAACCGTTACGACCTGTTGGGTCCTGATTCAGCTAAAAAGCTTTGCATCATCGACACCGGTGTCGGAATGACAGGTGCCGAGATGGTTGAGTACATCAACAAGTTGTCTTCTTCTATTCATGAGCAATCTGCGTCTGGAAACTTTGGAGTGGGAGCGAAAATCTCGGCGGCGCCTATTAACCCAGAGGGTTTGGTTTATCTAAGCTGGAAAGATGGCCTCGGCTACATGATCCAGCTAGTGAAGCATGAGACGACCGGTGAGTACGGCCTAATTCGGTTCGACAGCGGTGAGTTCTGGACGCGCGTCTCGGATGACATAAAGCCGGAACCAATTGAAACTCACGGGACAATGGTTGTCTTGCTTGGACAGAGCTTAGACGAGGCCACCGTTGATGCGCCATCCGGCGCCAAGATGCCGCGGAAGTGGACGCTTCGTTATCTTAACTCCAGGTTTTTTAAGCTACCAAGCGGAGTGACGTTGAAAGCCCGCGAGGGATGGGATCTCCCTCGCGGTGATCAGCATAGTTTCTTGAGGAAAGTAACCGGACAGGGTCCTTGGCTTGCGGAAAACAGCTGTGCCTTCGGCTCCGTTCGCCTGAATGAAGCCCAAGCCACTGCCCACTGGTGGATAATTCGAGAGGACGCCGACACTAATAGTGGCCATTATACGCCCGGCGGCCATGTTGGGGCGCTGTTTCAAGATGAGCTTTACGAATTAGTCCACGGCCCCGCCGGCTATGCGCGGCTCCAATCGTTCGGGGTTGTTTTCGGCTGTGAGCGAGTGGTCATCTATGTAGAGCCCGATTCCGGAACGGCGAGAACCGTGACGGCGAACACGGCTCGCACTCAGCTCCTGATCGATCAGGAGCCTGTCGACTGGCCCGAATATGCGACGGAGTTTCGGTCACAAATGCCGACAGAACTCCGCGACTATCAGGATGAAGTAGGCTTAGCTAGCGTCGGGACGGACAATCGGAAGGCGATCCGAGATCGCCTCAAAACCATCCAGGAGCTTTTTCGCTTTGGTCGCTATCGCATCCGCCCCGGCGGCATCTACCAAGCTAAGCCCTCAGAAAATTCGGGCGGCTCTTCCGGCTCCAATGATAAAGCAAAACAAGAAGCTTCTTCTCCCTCCGGCCGAAAGGGAGGCTCACGCGGGGACATCTACTCTTTGTTCGTAGAAGAAGGCGGTGCGCCGGCTGATCCCGTTGATCTTCCCATTGATCCCGTGACCAAGTGGGTGACCGAAGAAGAAAAGACGCGTGCTTCGGGTGACCTCGAAGATCGAGCCGCCCGGTACATTGCCGATCAAAATCTACTGTTGATAAATGGCGACTTCCGCGCTTTCACGGACATGGTCGAACGGTGGGCCGAAAGATATAATCACATACCGGGCTGCTTGAAAACTGTACAGGACGTAGTTCGCGAATGGTTTGAACAGCAGCTTATAGAAACTGTAATGAGTGCCTTAGCTCTAAAGCAGAGCGGAAAATGGAGTATGACCGAGTTAGCAAATATCTGGAGTGAAGATGCTTTGACTGCGGCGGTTTTGCCTAGATATCACATAGATATGAGTATCAAGCGAGTCCTGGGCCAGCGGCTAGGTCGGGTGCAAGCGACCTAGAAATGAGCGAAAGCTGGATTTATGATTTCGGTTGGCTTTGAGCCTGGGGGAGGTTGCCTCTATTTATCCTTAGGAGGTACTACGCCGCCTGCCATTTGGCCGCCGTCTATAAAGACGACGTTTTTCCGCTCGAAGACGCCGCGCAACGTCTGAATCCTCGGCGGCAAAACGGCCTCCCCCGCCTCAAATCGCGCGATTGTCCTGCGGCTTACGCCGGAGGCGGCGGCGAGGTCGTCGAGAGTCCACCCGAGCGCCGCCCGCGCCATGCGGCACTGGACAACGTTCAAGATGGCACTCGAGATGCAAAAAGCACTTGCGCCCGCTCCCGGCGTGTGGCACTAATAGTGCCGTAGAGTTTACCCCCACCCCCATCAGCGGGAGAGCCTTGTTCGTGGCTTCCAGGGAGCATAGCTGCACGCGTCGGGATGTTCTAGCCGGGGTTGCCGGGGCCGTTGGCGCCGGGCCTTTGAAAGAAGGAAGACCCTCACCCTGCCCTCTCTCGCGAGCGGGAGAGGGGGACGGCGTGGAGCGCGAGTGGGAGGCGGCCGTCGCGGCGCTTCGGTGGGCCGAAGAGGAGATCGCGGCGTTCAAGCGGGTGGAGCCCAAGGGGGTTTCGTTCGCGGTTCAGTGGGCGCTGGACGAGGCTTTCTCCGATCTGGTCTGCGCGCAGAATCGGGCGGTCGAGCGGGTGTTGCTGGCGGCGGCGCCGGATTGGGGGGCGCTTGCCTTCAAGCTGGGAGTGGCGGTGGACGAGCAGGCCTGGGAGCTCGATGCGGGGGAGGCGGGCATGGCCCTGCTCGAGGCGGATTGGGAGCGGCTCTGCCGGGCGGAGCGGCGAGAGGGCTCGATCGGCGGCTGATCGCCCGGGCCCCGCCGGAGCCGGCGGAAAAATTTCGTTATGGCTGGTAATTTTGCAACAGCTCACCGGTAAGCGCTTGGCTTTGCGGGGGCGGGACTCGAGCGACAGGCGCTCCCAACAGGCCCGGGGCCTCGAATTCCCTTTGCAGGCCTGACCTTAGGCCGAGCTTCGGCCGGCAGCCCGCGGGCGGCGCCGCGCCTTGCCGGGACGGGCCGGCGGCGGTCCCCACGCGCGGGCTTCCGGCTCCGGCGCCGCGGGGGCCCCGCGGCCGGCGGCGCGGGCCTTCCAGGCGGCTTGGGCGGGGTGACGGCGGCCCCGATTGACGCTAGGGCAAGGGCGAGGAGAGGTGACGTGGACGAAATCGTGGCCTTGGCGGTGGGGGTCGCCGCGGCGCTGAGCTTTCCGATCGTGGTGGTCGCCGTGCACGCGCGCCGCGAGCGGCGGCGCAACCGCAAGCTTGGAACGCGGCGCAACGACAAGATCCGGCTGACCGGCGAGGAATAAGCCGGGAACCGGCGCGTCGCGCCGCGCCGCGCCGCGCCACGCCGCGCCGGGAAAGGCCGGGCGCCGGCGGCGGAATGTCCCGATTTCGGCCCGATTCAAAATTTTTCGACTATGTCCGGAACGGCTCGCCGGCTCCGGGGAACGGCTCGTCGCGGCGGTTTTCCGCCGTTTTTGCGCGGCGGGGCGAGGGGAGAGGTGGCTTAAGGCGCTTCCGTTCATCGTAAAGCCATGAAACCACTCGGAGTCGGCGCGCGTTGGGGCTTCAAGTGAGTGGAAAAGGAGCCAAGTATGGCGACGAGTATCCTTGAGGCGCGCGGCGGCTGCATCATCCCCCAGGCGGACCAGCGCGGTTACCATATCGTCTATCGCGAGCATGAGACGAACTATTGCCCCGGCTGCGGCCGGACCCACTGGTATATCGGCCGGTCGATGGCGGAATGCGCCTTCTGCACCACCGCCCTGCCGCTCGAGAACGCGCCGATGATCGCCGGAGGCGCGATCGTCCGGACGATCCGCCGCCCCGTCTTCGGCGAGCAGGCCTACGCGGCCTAGCCCTTCCCCCCGATCCTCTTGCGGCGCTCCCCCTCGGCGCCCCGGACGCCGGCCCTTTCAACAGGTAGGGCCGGCGTTTCTCGTGGAGGCGGGCGGGGCGGCGCCGCGCGACGTCCGGACGCCATCGATCCGTGCGGAAGCGTCACCGGCGTGACGACCTTTCAGGCCAGCGACAGCCCTACGGCGCCTTGCGCACCGGAACGGGCACGTTGCAGAGGTCGACGCCGCCGGCGGGACGGCGGAAGAACTCGCCGCCGCGATTGGCCCGGCCGGTGACATAGTCGCTGAAGCTCTGGGTTTCGGTCCGCATCACCTCGTAGCGGGGCCGCTCGGCCGCCGGGAGGTCGGCGGCGAGGCGGACCCTAAGGATCGGGACGGCCTGCTTGGGATCCTCGTAGAAGCCGAGATTGCCGGTACCGCGCGGCCGGGCGGAGAGGAAGGGCATTCCCTCGATCACCCGCCCGGCGAGGGCGATGTTGAGGTCGAGCGGGCGCGGCGCGTGGCCGATCACCGCGTAGAGCTCGCCGCCGGTGCCGGTGTCGGGGGCGAGGTCGCGGCCGACTCCGACATAGCCGTAGCAATGGGTCAGCCAGGCCCGGCCGCTCTCCGGGTCGTAGCCGACCGGCCAGCCGCCGGAATGGCCGACCATCGGCGCGTAGCTGTCGGGAAAGCCGAGCGGCCGGACGGCCAGGCCGGCGAGCGGGCGGTCATATTCGGCGGGCGGGAGCTTCACCACGCCGGCGGGCAGAGGCACCTTGGAGTCGCCGTTTCCCCACTGGACGACATAATTGTCCTGCACCCGGTAGATCGACGCTTCGTTCCACCAGCCGCCTCGGGCGAAGGCGCGGATGTTGGCGACGTGGACCGGCGCGAAATCGGGCGCGAGCTCGATTAGGACCCGGCCGCCGTCCTTGAGGTCGAGGACGAGGAGGTTCTCCGGATCGATCGGACGCCAGGCGTCGGCGGGCGCGGAAGCGACGACCTTGGACGGCTCCTGGGCGTCCCGCACGGGCGCCGGACGCCAGAAGGTGTAGCGCGCGCTCGGCTCGTTCGCCGGTCGGGCGGCGGGCGCCGTGGCGCAGGCGGAGAGGCAGGCGGCGGCGAGTAAGGCGGCGGCACGGCGCATCGGGCGGATCCCCCAGGTGGAGCGACGGGAATGGCCGAAGTCGGGCCGCCCGGCAAGAGCGCTCCCGATGCCGATCCAAGTCGTTGACAATTCTGTACTTTCAGGCCATTTCCAAGCCCTTTCGAGGCGGCTCGTCAGCCGCCGGGGCGGCGTCGGGACGGGCGCCGCGCTTCAGGGGGCGAAGCGCCGCCCCGAGTGGGGATCACATGCCGACACATTATGAGCGCCGCGGCGCGGAGCAGCTCGCCAACAGCATCACGGCCGGAAACCAGTTCTCGCCGCTCCTCACCTATCTTCCGGACGGCCGGTTCGTCGTCGGCTGGACCGATGCGTCGACGTCGAACGAGCTGCTCCGCGGGCAGATCTACAATGCCGACGGAAGCAAATCCGGCCCCGAAATCTCCCTCGCTCCGCTGCAGCAGGCCTCGAACCAGGAGCTGAAGGCGCTCTTCACCCTCGCCGACGGAAGCTTCGTCACGGTCTGGAGCCTGTACGATTCGACCTTCACCGATTCCGACGTGTTCGCCCGGCGCTATTCGGCGGACGGCTTGCCGATCGGCGCCGAATTCTCGGTGAACAGCCAGAAAGCGGGCCAGCAGTCCGCCTATGACGGGACCGCCCTTGCCGGCGGAGGCTTCCTGATCAGCTGGATAGACTATTCGGGCGACCCCGATTCCACCGCCTTCACGGCCTCCAGGACGGCGGCCCGGGCGCAGCTGTTCGATCCCGCCGGAGCGAAGCTGGGCGGCGAGATCTTCCTCAACACGGCGACTCCGGGCGCCCAGTTCTTGCCCGTCGCCGGAGCCCTCGCCGACGGCGGCTGGATTTCGGTCTGGGCCGATAACGGCGCCGCCGACGCCATCGTCGCGCAGCGCTTCGCCGCCGACGGAAGCCGGATCGGCGCCGAGTTCGTCGTCGACCAGACGATCGCCGGGCTGCAGCGCGACCCGTCGATCGGAATGCTTCCCGGCGGCGGCTTCGTGATCGCGTGGCGCGACGACAGCCATATCGGCGGGGATTCCAGCCTCTCCGCAGTCAAGGCGCGCCTGTTCGACTCGTCCGGCGCCCCTTCCGGCGACGAATTCCTCGTCAACAGCACGACCGCCGGCTCGCAGACCTATCCGAAGGTCGCGGTGACGGCGGACGGCGGCTTCGTCATCGCCTGGCGCGAGGAGACCGGGCTCGACGGCTCCGGCTACAACGTCCGGGCTCAGGCCTTCGATTCCGCCGGCGCCCGGATCGACGGCGAGCTCGCGGTCAACGGCAGCGCGCCCGGCCATCAATATCTGAATTCCGTCGCCGCCTCGGCGGACGGCTTCACGGTGGCGTGGACCGACTACGACTCGGCCGCCGACGGAAGCGGAAGCGCGATCAAGTTCCGCCATTATTCCGCCTCGACCGCCGGCGAGGGCGCCGACACGGTCACCGGGACGGACGGCGACGACGACATTTCCGGGTTCGGCGGCGACGACGTCCTCTCCGGCCTCGGCGGCAACGACGCGCTCGACGGCGGAGCGGGCGACGACCGGCTCGACGGCGGCCTCGGCGACGACCGCCTCGTCGCTGGGACCGGAACCGATAGGTTGGACGGCGGGACCGGCAACGATCGGCTGGTCTTCGTCTCGGCCGAGACGGCGGGGATCGACGAAGCGGACGGCGGGACCGGCATCGACGTGCTCGAGGCGAGCTTCGCCGCCGCCGGGCGGGGCATGATCGTCGCCGACGGCTGGGCGGGAACCGCCGACGGCCGCGTCCTCGAATTCACCGGCATCGAACGGCTCGAGCTCACCCTAAGCGAATTCGGCGACGACGCGACCGGCGGCTCGGGCGACGACATCCTGCTCGGCCTGGGCGGCGACGACAGCCTGGCCGGGGGCGACGGCAACGATCGGCTCGACGGCGGCGCGGGCGCCGACCGGATGACCGGCGGCGCGGGCGACGACACCTACGTCGTCGATTCCAGCGCGGATTCCGTGGCCGAGCAGGCCAATGGCGGAACCGACACGGTCGTCACCGGCCTTGCCTCTTACGCCCTCGGCCGCAATGTCGAGAACCTCACCGGCACCGGCTCGGCTCAGCGCCTGACCGGAAACGCGCTCGACAATGTCGTCTCCGGCCTCGGCGGCGACGACCGGATCGAAGGCGGGCTCGGCAACGACAAATTATATGGCGGCGACGGCAACGATCGGGTGGAGGACCGGAGCGGCGGCGACGACCTGCTCGACGGCGGCGAGGGCGACGACCGGATCAGCGTCGTCCATTACGGCTGGCAGCGCGGCACCGGAGCGACCCTGCTCGGCGGCAACGGCAACGATTCGCTCTATTTCGACGGAGCGGTCAACGCGACCATCGACTCGGGGGCCGGCGACGACCGGGTCGAGATCGCCTATGCGGCCCACACCAACATCACCCTCGGCCTGGGCGCCGACACCCTGGCCTTCGACAGCTTCCAGGGCGGAGCGGTCGTTCCCAACTATGTCGCCGATTTCAAGGTCGGTGCGCCCGAGCTCGGCGGCGACCGGCTCGATCTCCACACCCTGTTCGGGCGGGCCTTCTCCAACTGGGACCAGTCGACCAACCCGTTCGCCAGCGGCCGCGCGCGGCTCGACGTCTATCAGGGCTACAGCGTCATCAGCCTCAACACGAAAGGCTATTGGGAAGAGGCGATCCAGATCAACGGCCGCGCTTTGTCCTTCACCGAATATAATCTCGGCGGCTTTCTCGCGAGCTTCTCGGCGGTCCCGCAGAACCGGGTGCTGGACGGAACGGAAAGCACCGACAAATTGTACGGCGGAGCGGGCAGCGACACGATCTCCGGCCTCGGCGGCGACGACCGGATCGAAGGCGGCTTCGGAAGCGACATCCTGGCGGGCGGCGCGGGCGACGATTATCTGAACGGCCAGACCGGCGACGACATCCTTCAAGGCGGCACCGGCAACGACACGCTCGAGGATCATGCCGGCGGCGGCGACACCCTGAACGGCGGCGAAGGCGACGACTTCATCTCGGTCTCGCGGACCCTCAACATGGTCGCTCGAACCGTGTCGATCGACGGCGGCGCCGGCGACGACCTCATCTGGTACGACTGGATCCCGGGCCAGTATGAATCCCCCTTCGACCGCAACGGCGGCGCGGTCTCCATCTCGGCCGGAACGGGCGCCGACACGGTGGTGATCTGGGACCGGCGGGGCTCGGTCGGCGTCGATCTCGGCGACGACGATGTCACGGACGTGCTGCGCTTCGATTCCGGCGGCCGGCTCGCCGAGACGGTCGTCGCTCATTTCACCGCCGGGGACGGCGGCGACCGGCTCGACCTTGCCGACTATCTCGCCGCCGATCTGGCCGGCTGGGACCAGCAGACCAATCCGTTCGCCACCGGCTACCTCGCGCTCGTCGGGGATTCCACCGGAGTCCGGCTGATGGTCGATCCGAACGGCGGGGCGGACGCCTTCGTGCCGCTGGTCACGTTCACCGGAATCGCCGCGGGCAGCCTGACCGCCTGGAACCTGGGCGGCTATTCGGCCGACGGCTCAGCCCCGGCGGGGACGGTCGCGGCCGGCGGCGCGGGCGACGACACGCTGACCGGCGGGGTCGGCGGCGACACGCTAAGCGGGCTGGGCGGCGACGATGTGATCTCCGGCGGCAACGGCGCCGACACGATCGACGGCGGCGACGGCGAGGACCGGCTCGCCGGCGGCGGCGGCGACGACGTGGTCGACGCAGGCGCGGGCGACGACCTGATCGAGGAGAGCGTCGGCGGCGCCGACCGGCTGTCCGGCGGCGCCGGCAATGACGATTTCGTCCTCTCCCGCGCAGCGACGGCGGCCGCCTCCACTCTGCAGGCGAGCGGCGGCGACGGCGACGACCGATTCGACGTCACCGCGTCGAACGGCTCGGCGCTCGCACTCGACGGCGGCTCGGGCGACGACCGGATCACCTTCTTCGCACTCAAGGGCTCGGCGACGGTGACGCTCGGCTCGGGGCAGGACGTGATCCGCCTCGATCCGGGCTATTTCGGCCCCTACACCAACCAGACCCGGGTCAAGGAGATCGTCGTCACCGATTTCGCGACGGGCGCCGGCGGCGACCGGATCGACATCAACGACGCCGCCGCCTACGGGATCGGCTGGCACACGGCGAACGACTACAGGACCGGACTGCTTCGGCTGCTCCAGTCGGGCTCGGACACGCTGCTGCAATATTCCTATTCGACCAGCTACGACTACCAGACCCTGTTCCGCTTCAAGGATCGATCGGCGAGCGACTTCACCGCCGACAATCTCGGCTCGGTGCTTCCGCAGACCATCGTCGTCGCGGCCGGGTCGGGCGACTTCGTCAACCATGCGACCGTCTTCGGAATGCCGGCTGCGCGGATCGTCGCCGACAACGTCACTTTCACCAATGCCTCCGGCGCGTTCCTCGAAGCGGCCCATCCCGCGCTCCCCGGCTCGATAGGGGCGGCGATCAAGATCGAGGGCGCGGGAGTGACGATCGTCAACGAGAGCGGCGCGAAGATCGCCGGCGAGCTGGCGATCACCGGGTATGTCGTGCCGACCGACGCCCCGGCCATCATCGGCTCCGATCATGACGACACGGTGATCAACCGGGGCGAGATCCTTGGCACGATCCGCTTCGGCGCCGGCAACGACCGCTATTTCGCCGCGATCAGCGGGGCGACGAACGGCAATAATCCGCTTCCCATCGACTTCGGCGACGGAGACGATTCCGCCGAGTTCGACATGAACGGCTCGAAGCGCTTCAGCTACGGCTACCTGACCGGCGGCGCCGGCCACGACAAGGTCGTCTTCCAGAACATCATCGCCGGGACGACGTTCGACTGGTTCAACATTAGCGGCATCGAGGAGCTTCGGCTGAACGCCGCGGCGCCCGGCGCGACCGCCGCCTTCTCGGTGAAGCCCGCCGTCGACGACGTCTATCTGTCGCCGGGACTGACGTTCACCGTCAATGCGGTGAGCTCGTCGACGGGCACCGCGTACAACCTGCCGGCCTTCGGCACCGTCCATCTCGAGGGCGGCAATTTCACCACCGGCCTCAACGCCGCCTTCGCCGGCATCCTCGGCACCGACGCGGCGGAGACGGTGATCCTCCTCCCGACGGCGCTGACCCCGACCGTCGCGGTCGGCAACATCGCGCTCGGCGGCGGCGACGACAGCTTCACGCTCGGCACCCGCAACGCGATGCCGGGCCATGTCGACGGCGGCGCCGGCTATGACGACGCTTCGGTCGGCCAGTTCGCGGCGGCGCTCAACCTTTCGGCGCTCACCGGTTTCGAGAAGCTTAGCCACAGCGCCGCCTCGAGCACCTCCGTCCCCGCTTATTCGCTGACCGGGATCGGCGCCGAAGCCGAGCTTCTGCTCCTCCAGACCAACAAGATCAGCTCGACCGTGACCCTGTCCGGCCTCGCCACCCCGTCGCTGACGGTGGGCGCGGGCGCGACCCGCACCATCGTCGCGGCGGACAGCATCGTCGGCCGGATCGACGACCGCGGCCTGGTGGACGTGTCGGTCGCCGCTCCGCTCGCGCAGGACGTCGAGAATCGCGGAACCGTCACCGGCGGCGCGAATCTCGGCGGCGGCAACGACATCCTCGTCAATTCGGGAAGCTTCGGCGGCGACGTGCTGCTCGGGACCGGCGACGACGCCTTCACGGCTGTCGCGGGCAGCTCGGTGGCCGGGGCGGTCTTCGGCGGCGCCGGCAACGACGTCTACACGATCGGCGCGGCGGGCTATTCGATTGTCGAGCAGGCCGGCGAGGGCACGGACGAGGTCCGCACCGCGCTTGCCTCCTACACCCTGCCGGACAATGTCGAGAATTTCGTCGGAACCTCCAGCATCGGCCAGGTCATGGCCGGAAACGGCCTCGACAACGTGCTGACGATGGGCGCGGGCAACGACGTTCTCAACCTCTCCGCCGGCGGCAACGACATGGCGAGCGGCGGCGCCGGCGACGACTATGTCTATTTCGGCGCCGCCTTCACCGCCGACGACGTGATCGTCGGCGGGGCGGGCACCGATACGGTCGGGCTGCTCGGCAATTACAATCTGACGCTCGGCGCCAACACGCTTTCCGGAGTCGAGACGTTCAGCCTGCTTAGCGGCACGGCGGCGGGCGGGACGGAGCACGTCACCTATTCGATCACCACGGTGGACGCGAACGTGTCGGCCGGCGGCAGGCTCACCGTTTATGCCGGTGGGCTGCTCGCCGACGAGAGCCTGTTCTTCAACGGCTATGCCGAGACCGATGGCGCGCTCTCCGTCTATGGCGGCGCCGGCAACGACACGTTCGCCGGCGGCCCCGCCAACGACGCCTTCGTCGGCGGCGCCGGCGACGACACGATGTACGGCCTTGGCGGGATGGACTGGCTGGAAGGCGGGCTCGGCGCCGACACGATGCGCGGCGGACCCGGCAACGACGTCTTCGTCTACCAGTCGGCGGCGGAGTCGACGGCGGCGAAGACCGACCGCATTGTCGATTTCGAATATGTCTCCGACCACATCGTCCTGACCAACATCGACGCCAACGCCAACGCGGCGGGCGACCAGGCGTTCAGCTTTATCGGATCGAACGCGTTCAGCCACACCGCCGGAGAGCTTCGCGCCTACCAGTCGGGAGCGAGCTGGTTCGTCGAGGGGGACGTCGACGGCGACGGAGTGGCCGACCTCGTCATCCAGGTCGACACCGCCGCGAACCACGCGATCATCGCCAGCGACTTCCTGCTCTAGCCCTCCTCCCTCTCCCCTCCGGGGAGAGGGTCGGGGAGAGGGGGAGTCCAACTCCCGGCGCTGGGAGTTTCCAGACTCCCCCGTAGCCCTCTCCCCGGAGGGGAGAGGGAACGTGTCACTCTTCCGACGGCACCAGGCGCAGTGCGGGGGCCTGCTCGTCCGAAAGAGCCTTCATCCGCTCGAGATGAAGCTCGGACAGATCGAGGTGGGCGATGGCGGCTTCGGTGGAAACCGCCGCTCGGGCGCGGTCGAGTTCCTCGAACGCACGGTCCGTGTGATGCTGGATGCGGTCGCGCCTGGACATTGAAATTCCCCGAATCGGGAGGTGGGACGCTACGGGGCGGAAGCGGATAGTGCGCGATCAAGTCGCATTTCGCAACCAAGTCGATCAGGTCGCGGCCGCGAGGCCCTTGGCGGCGTCGTTATGGAGGTAGCGCTCGTTGAAGTCGCCCGTGCGCTTCAGCCGGCCCCAATCCTCGATCGCGATGGTCCTGCGGTCGCGGCTGATCAGCCCCTCCTCGGCAAGCTGCCTGAGCACCCGGTTGACGTGGACCGAGGTCAGGCCGACGGCGTCGGCGAGCTGCTCCTGGGTCATCGGAAGGAGGTAGCGCTGGCCGCGGACCAGCCCCGCGGCCTGGAGGCGAAGGAAGATCTCGCACAATATGTGGGCGACCCGGGCGCGGCTGTTGCGCCGGCCGACATTCACCACCCACTCGCGGAAGATCGAGGCGTCGATCAGCGAATCGATCCAGAACGCCCGGGCGATCCCCGGCTCGCCCAGAACGAGGTCGCGGATCGCCTGGCGAGGGACGACCGCGACCGTCCCGTCGGTGAGCAGCTGGATGCCGTGGTCGGCGATCGCGAGGAAGCTGTGCTGCAGGTCCAGCAGCTCGCCGGCGATATGGACCGAGATGATCTGCCGAGCGCCCTCGCCGGTGATCTTGTAGCGATAGGCGAAGCCGGAGAGCAGAGCGGTGCAATATTCCACCCGGTCGCCGTCGCGCACGACATGGCTCGACGCGGCGAGGGCGCGGATCGCGTGCGGCAGCGACAGGAGGGACTCGCGCTCGGCGGCGGAGAGGGGCGAAAGGCGCGCCAGCCGTTCGACGAGCGGCGCCAGCGGCCGGACGTTCAGGATTGCGGACACGGTTCGAGGATCCCCGTGATGAGGCGTTGCAAGTCGGTCCCCCCTGCGCCGGGAGCCGGCGCCCGCCCGCCCTTGTAGCGGCCGCGGGGGCGCCAGCTTTAAATTGGATTAGCCCGTTGGTGATTTCCTCGCGGTTTTCGCCGCTTAGCGGGGAAGCTGGCGCGCTCGCCCGGCGGTCGGTAGGAAGCGCCATGCTCCTCCTCCCCCTCCTCGCCGCCGCCGGGGCCGCGGCGTCCCGCCCTTCGGACCTCAAGATCTTCCGCGACTGGGTGGTCGGCTGCGACAACGGCCGCGCCTGCGCCGCCTCCGGACTGATGCCGGAGGAGGATTATGAAGCGGCGACGGCGGGAGTCGCGCGCGGCCCGGAAGCGAACGCCCCGGCGGACGTCTGGGTCAACGTCGTCGACGGCACTCCCGCCGCGGCGATGGTCGACGGGCGCCGCTTCGCGCTTCGCGCCGGCCCCGATGCCGGCTACCGGGCGGCCGATCCGGCGGGCTTCCTGGCGGCGCTGGCGGCGGGGAAGAAGGCGGTGGTGATTGATTCCGCCGGCAAGCCGCTCGGCACCTTGTCGACCGCGGGAGTCGCGGCGGCCCTGCTCTACATGGACGAGAAGCAGGGGCGGCTCGGTAACGTCACCGCCCTGGTCAGGAAGGGTCCGGCGCCGGCCTCGGCGGTGCCGCCGCCCCCGGCGCTGCCGGTGATCGCCTCCGCCCCGCCTTCGCCGAGGCCGCCGCGCCGTCCGACCGCCGCCCAGATCAAGGCGGCGCGGGGCGACAATGCCTGCGAGAAGCCGTCCGACGAGCAGCCGGCGGAAAGCTGGCGGCTCGATGCCCGCCACAGCCTCGCCCTGGTCCCGGCCCATTGCGGCAGCGGCGCCTACAATATGCTAAGCGTTGCGCTGCTCCTCGACGAGTCCGGCAAGGCGACGACGCTCTCCTTCGGCGGCGATGTCGACGGCATCTGGAACGCCGACTGGGACCCGAAGTCGCGCCGGCTCGGCACCTACGGCAAGGGCCGCGGGATCGGCGATTGCGGCGTGACCCAGGTCTACGCCTGGGACGGAACCGCCTTCCGCCTCGTCGAGCAGACCGAGATGAGCGAGTGCCGAGGCTCGATGGACTATATCACCACCTGGCGGGCGATGGTGCGGTAGGTCTCGCACCTGTCATCCCGGCGAAGGGGCACCCCGCAAGGTATTACTTCGCGCGGACCTCGAAGGCCGGATCTCATGTCGCGAGGGCGCCTCGACCGGTTTCCACGAGGCCCCGGCCTTCGCCGGGACGACGGCGCGCTCTCACCCCCTCCCTACGGAGCGAAGCGCGGCGGCTCGGCGCGGGCGAGAACGAGGGAGAAGCGCTCTTCCGCGTCCGTCCATTCGCCGACCGGCTCCCAACCTCCCGCGAGCAGCATGAAGCGGGAGTCGCGGGCGCTATATTTGTGGCTGTTCTCGGTGTGGATCGTCTCGCCCGCCGCCATTTCGAACGTTTCGCCCTCGACCGAGAAGCGCACGTCGCGGACCGCCTCGAGGTGCATCTCGATCCGGCTTCTCGTCTCGTTCCAGACGATCTTGTGGCGGAAGCCGCCGATCGGAACGTCGCCGCCCAGCTCGCGGTTGATCCGGGCGAGGAGATTGAGGTTGAACTCGGCGGTCACCCCGGCCGAATCGTCGTAGGCGCGGACCAGTTCGGCGGGGTCCTTCAGCCGGTCCATTCCGATGACCAGCCAGGAATCGACCCCGAGGGTCTCCTTCATCCGGCGGAGAAGGTCGACGGCGCTTCCGGCGACGAGGTTGCCGATCGTCGATCCGGGAAAGAAGCCGAGCCGGGGCCCCGGCGCCATCTCCCGCGGCAGCGCCATCGGGCCCATGAAGTCGGCCTCGACCGGGAGGACCTTGAGCCCCGGGAAATCGCCTTCCAGCCCGGCCGCCGCCTCGCGCAGGAAATCGCCGCTGATGTCGATCGGAACGTAGGTCGAGGGCCTCGCGTGGCGAAGCAGGATTCGGGTCTTGACCGACGCTCCCGATCCGAACTCGACGACCGCATGGCCCGACCCGACGCGCTCGGCGATCTCGGGGCTGTGCGCCTCGAGCAAAGCCGTCTCGGTCCGGGTGAGATAATATTCGGGAAGCCGGGTGATCGCCTCGAACAATTGGGAGCCGCGATGGTCGTAGAACCAGCGGGCGGGGATGGCGCGCGGCCGCTGCCGAAGGCCGGCGAGCACGTCGTGGCGGAAGTCGGCGTCGGCGTCGCCGTCGGCGTCGGTCTCGGCGGGGCGGCGGGGCGCGTCCATCAGCTGTCGCGCGCCAGGCGAAGGCCGCAAAACTGCCAGCGCTGCCCGGGATAGAAGAAGTTTCGGTAGGACGGGCGCATATGGCCGCGCGGAGTCGCGCACGATCCGCCTCGGAGCACCATCTGGCTGACCATGAACTTGCCGTTATATTCGCCCACCGTGCCCTCCTCGGGGGTGAAGCCGGGATAGGGAAGATAGGCGCTCTGGCACCATTCCCAGACGTCCCCGTAAAGCTGGCGAAGGCCCCGCCCGGGCGAGCCGGGACGCGGCCTGACCGCGCCGGGCGAATCGAGCTGGTTGCCCGAATCCGGATCGGATCCGGCGGCGGCGGCCTCCCATTCCGCCTCGGTCGGAAGCCTCGCCCCCGCCCAGCGGGCGAAGGCTTCGGCCTCGTAATAGCTGACGTGGCAGACCGGGTCGGCGAGCTCGACCGGATGGAGGCCGTCGAGACCGAAGCGGAGCCAGGCGCCGTCGCCTCTTTCCCAATAGAGCGGCGCTTCGATTCCGTTCGTCCTGACCCAGTCCCATCCGTCCGCCAGCCACAGCGAAGGGGCGCGATAGCCCCCTTCCTCGATGAACCGGATCCACTCGCCGTTGGTGACCGGCCGGTCGGCGATCTCGTGGGCGGCGAGCAGCACCTGGTGGCGCGGCCGCTCGCAGTCGAAGGCGAAGCCGCCGGCGGGGGCGCCGATCTCGTATATCCCGCCCGCGCGCTGGACTCCGCCGAGCGCCTCGGGCGCGGCGGCGGGCGCCGAGGGCGCGCGAGGCCAGATCGCGGGCCGAAGCGGGTTCTCGGCGAAGGCGGCGAGCATGTCGGTGAGCATCAGCTCCTGGTGCTGCTGCTCGTGGTGGAGGCCGATTTCGAGGATCTTGAGCGCGGCCGGGCGGAGAGCGGGCAGGGCGCGGCCGACCGCCTCGTCGACATGCCCGCGCCAGGCGCGGATCTCGTCGAGGCTCGGCCGGCTGAGCAGGCCTCTCTTGGCCCGGGCATGGCGCTCGCCCTCGCCTTCATAATAGGAGTTGAACAGATAGGCCCAGCGCTCGTCGTGAAGCGCGTAGCCGGGGACGTGGTCGCGCAGAACGAAGGTTTCGAAGAACCAGCTGGTATGGGCGAGGTGCCACTTGGCCGGAGACGCTTCCGGGCTCGGCTGGATCGTCGCGTCGGCGTCGGACAGCGGCGCCGCGAGTCCGAGGCTTAGCGCCCGGACGGCGGAAAAGCGTTCGGCGAGGATGTCGCTTCTCGGGAATTCCGCCTGGCTTGCCATTGCGCCCCCTTAGTCCGTTAACGCAGGTTAGTCAGCGCTCCGTGTCGCGCCGGGTTCCCAAAGCACGTCTCCGCCCTCCGCCGCCGAGACCGCCCTCGCCAGGACGAAAAGGTGGTCGGACAATCGGTTGAGGTAAATGAGGGCGAGCGGATTGAGCGCCGACTCCCGCGCCGCGGCGACGGCGGAGCGCTCCGCCCGCCGGACGATCGCCCGGGCGAGATGGAGGTGGGCGGCGCCCGCCGATCCGCCGGGAAGGATGAAGCTTCGAAGCGGCTCGAGCCCCTCGTTCATCGAGTCGATCTCGCGCTCGAGCCGGTCGATCTGCGGCTGGACGATGCGCAGAGTCATTTCGGACGGCGCGAAATCGTCGCCGGGCGTGGCGAGGTCGGCGCCGAGATCGAACAGCTCGTTCTGGATGGCGCGCGCCCTGGCCTGGGCTTCGCCGGAAAGGTGGAGGAGGGCGATCCCGAGCGCGCTGTTGGCCTCGTCGACGTCGCCCATCGCCTGGGCGCGGGGATGGTCCTTGGCGATCCGCGACCCGTCGACCAGGCCGGTGTCGCCGCCGTCCCCGGTCCGGGTGTAGATCTTGTTGAGCCTGACCAGCTCTAATGCCTTCCGCTGGCCATCAGCAGGAGCAGGACGGCGATGATGATCGCCACCGCCTGGAGCATGACCCGCTGGCGCATCAGCTTCTGCGAGCGCTCGCCGGTCAGGTCCTTCTGCTGAGCCATGTTGATGACGCCCTTGGCCAGCACGAAAAGGACGGCGCCGGCGGCGAGGGCGAGGAGGATTCCGAGGAGGACCGTCATGGCGCCTATCTAGGTGTTCGCCCGCGAATATCCACCCGGCATTTGGGCCGTACTTAGCCGTCATCCCGGCGAAGGCCGGGACCTCGCCTCGCCACCGCCGTCCCGGCGGAGGCCGGGACCTCGCCCCCCACCGTCCCGGCGGAGGCCGGGACCTCGCCCCCACCGTCCCGGCGGAGGCCGGGACCTCCGGTCGACAAGTCACGGCGGGTCTCCACGAGATCCCGGCCTACGCCGCGGTGACGGTGTGGGCCAGGGACCCGGTTCGAAGCTGCTCCGCAAGCGCCAGCCCGTCCTGTCCCGCGGCTCGGAGGTCGGCGAGGGAGGGCGCGCCGTGGCGCTTGGCGAGGCGGCGGCCGTCCGCGCCGGTGAGCAGCGGGTGGTGGTGGTAGCGCGGAGTCGGAAGGCCGAGCAGGGCCTGGAGCAGCCGGTGGATGTCGGTCGCGGCGTAGAGGTCGCGCCCGCGCACCACGTCGGTGATGCCCTGGGCGGCGTCGTCCACGGTAACGGCGAGATGGTAGCTGGTGGGCGAGTCCTTGCGGGCGAGGACGACGTCGCCGAACGCCTCCGGCTCGGCCTGGACCTCGGTGTCGCCGTCGCGCCAGTAGAGCGGGCCCGCCCGGGCCGAGGCGGCCGCCGCGTCGAGGCGCCAGGCATGCGGCTCGTCCGCCCGCGCCTCCCGCTCCGCGGCCGAGAGGCGTCGGCAGGTTCCCGGGTAGACCGGCCCGTCCGGCCCGCCCGCCCCGGACCTCGTTCCGGGGTGCGGCGCCGATGCGCTTGCGGCGATCTCGGCGGCGATCGCCGAGCGGGTGCAGAAGCAGGGATAGGCGAGGCCCTCCGCCTGAAGCCGGTCGAGCGCTTCGGCGTAGAGCGGCAGGCGCCGCGACTGGCGCACCACATCGCCGTCCCAGGCGAGGCCGAGCCAGGCGAGGTCCTCCTCGATGCCCTGGACGAACGCCTCGCGGCTCCGCCCCGGATCGATGTCCTCGATGCGAAGCAGGAAAGCCCCGCCCCGGCCGCGGGCGTAATCGTGCGCGAGCATGGCGGAATAGGCATGGCCGAGGTGAAGCCGCCCGGTCGGGCTCGGCGCGAAGCGGGTGACGGTCACGGTGCGCGGTCCCGAGGGCCGGGACCTCGCACGTTCCCGTCGTCCCGGCGGAGGCCGGGACCTTGCCCTCCCCCGTCGTCCCGGCGGAGGCCGGGACCTCGTGGAGACCCGCCGTGACCACGGGATTGGAGATCCCGGCCTTCGCCGGGATGACGAGGATGGCCGGGATGACGAGGAGGGCGGGGATGACGGACTTCGCGCGGAATCCCGTCACTTCCCGCTTGACCGCGAGTCTCCGCCCATGCTGTCATGACGCCGTCACCTTCTCGTTCGAGAAGGCGCTGGACAGGGATGCTCCTCCCCGTCCTGAGTGCGACAGGCCGGGCCGTTCGGGGTGTCCCTTCGGGGACTCGGAGGGCTGTCGCGAGCGTATGTACCATCCCGATCTCATTCGGCATCCCGACGCCTGCCCAGCGCTCGTGCTGAACGCCGACTACACGCCGCTTAGCTATTATCCCTTGTCCCTGTGGCCGTGGCAGACGGCGGTCAAGGCGGTGTTCCTCGAGCGGGTCGACATCGTCGCCCAATATGTCCGCGAGGTGCACAGCCCGACCCGCACCTTCCAGCTCCCCTCGGTGATCGCGCTTCGCCAATATGTGAAGCCGTCGGAGCATCCCGCCTTCACCCGCTTCAACCTGTTCCTTCGCGACCGCTTCCAGTGCCAATATTGCACCAGCCCGGCCGAGCTCACCTTCGACCATGTCGTTCCCCGAGCCCAGGGCGGCCGGACGACGTGGGAGAATGTCGCCACCGCCTGCGCGCCGTGCAACCTGCGCAAGGGCGGGCGAACCCCGGCGGAGGCGCACATGAACCTCAACCGCCGCCCCTACCGGCCGACCAGTTGGCAGCTCCAGGAGAACGGCCGAAGCTTCCCGCCCGGCTACCTCCACGAAAGCTGGCGCGACTATCTCTACTGGGACATCGAGCTGGAGGCCTAGGGCGCGGAGTCCGCAGCCCATCGGGGGACGTGCGCGTCGCCCCGGCGAAGGCCGGGGCCTCGTGGCGATTGGCCGCCGCGTCCTTTCCGGCACGAGATCCCGGCCTTCGCCGGGATGACGATAAACCTCCTTCCCCCTAGCCCCCGCCGCCGCGATTGGGCTAGGGAGCGCGCGGGCAACGGACCTCACCCCTCCAGGCCGTCCGCGGACGGTCGGTGAGCCTGGCTAAAGCCGGCTCGGTCTCCACGCAGATAGGCCACGCTGACAGGAGACTTTTACGATGGCGAACGAAGACGAATCCGACCTGACCGGAGCGACGCCGCGCCGCCGCCCCAAATCCTCCGTGCTGGAGGTCGGCGGCCGCCGGCTGAAGCCCGCCACCTTGATGATGGGCCACGGCTTCGATCCCGCGCTCTCCGAAGGCTCCCTGAAGCCACCGATCTTCCTCACCTCGACCTTCGTCTTCGAGAATGCCGCCGCCGGCAAACGCCACTTCGAAGGCGTGACCGGGAAGCGCCCGGGCGGCGCCGAGGGGCTGGTCTATTCCCGCTTCAACGGCCCGAACCAGGAGATACTCGAGGACAGGCTGTCGATCTGGGAGGATGCCGAGGACGCGCTGACCTTCTCGTCCGGCATGTCGGCGATCGCCACCCTTCTCCTCACCTTCGTCCAGCCGGGCGACGTCATCGTCCATTCGGGGCCGCTCTACGCCGCCACCGAGACCCTGATCGCCCGGATCCTCGGCCGCTTCGGGGTGACCTGGCTCGATTTCCCCGCCGGCGCCGAGCGTTCCGAGATCGAGGCGGTGCTCGCCGAGGCCCACCGCAAGGGCCGGGTTCCGCTCATCTATCTCGAAAGCCCGGCCAACCCGACCAACGCCCTGGTCGACGTCGAGGCGGTCGCGGCCGCGCGCGACGCGGTCTTCACCGAGGACCATCGGCCGCCCATCGCCATCGACAACACCTTCCTCGGACCGCTCTGGGCGAAGCCGCTCGACCAGGGCGCGGACCTGTCGATCTATTCGCTGACCAAATATGCCGGCGGCCATTCCGACCTGGTGGCGGGCGGAGTCGTCGGCGCCAAGGCGCTGATCGACCCCATAAGGATGATGCGCAACACGATCGGCACGATCACCGATCCGAACACCGCCTGGATGCTTCTTCGAAGCCTCGAGACGCTCGAGCTCCGGATGGAGAAAGCGGGCGAGAATGCCGCCAAGGTCTGCGCCTTCCTCCGCGATCACCCCAAGGTGGAGAGCGTCGGCTATCTCGGCTTCCTCGAGGACGGCGGAGACGCCCGCCAGGCCGACATCTACCGCCGCCACTGCACCGGCGCCGGCTCGACCTTCTCGCTCTATCTGAAGGGCGGCGAGCGCGAGGCCTTCGCCTTCCTCGATTCCCTGAAGATCGCCCACCTCGCCGTCAGCCTCGGAGGCACCGAGACCCTGGCCAGCGCCCCCGCCGCGATGACCCACCTCTCGGTCCCCGACGCCCGCAAGCAGGCGCTGGGGATCACCGACAATCTGGTTCGCATCTCGATCGGAGTCGAAGACCCCGACGACCTCATCGCCGACTTCGAGCAGGCCCTGGGCGCGGTCTGAAAACCCCTCTCCCGCTTGCGGGAGAGGGAGGGGCCCGCGAAGCGGGAGGGTGAGGGTCTTTGTCGCGGACCCAGCAAGACCCTCACCCCAGCCCTCTCCCGCGCGCGGGAGAGGGGGCTTTCTACCGCTCCCGCCAGCTGACGACTTCCCAGCCCTTCGCCCTCGCCAGGCGGGTGAGCCGCGAGTCCGCATTGGCCGCCACCGCCTCGTCGCTCCAAGCGTGCATCGGGGCGTCGGAGATGTGGTCGGAGTAGAAGAGGACGTGAACCGCGTCGCGCTCGAGACCTTCGCGCTTGAGCCAGGCCTCGACCATGTCGCGCTTGGCGAGGCCGTAGCAATTGGCGCCGTCGATCCGGGCGACGATCCGGCCGGCCTCGTCGCGCCGGGTGCGGGTGGCGATGACGTCGTCGAAGCCGAGCTTGCGGCCGATCGCGGCGGCATAGAGCTCGTAGGATGCGGTCGCGAGGACGAGGCGGCGGCCCGCCTCGCGGTCGGCGGCGATCCGCCTCCGCGCGCCGGGCAGGACGTTGGTTCGAAGCGTGCGCTCGGCGAAGCTTTCGACCACCGGCCCGAGCCGCTCGGGCGCGATTCCGCGGCCGATGAGCAGGCGGTAATTCCATTCCTTCAACCGCTCCCGGCCGACCAGCCGCGCCGCCCAGGCGAGGGTCAGTAGCCCGGCGAGCGGAAGCAGGAGCAGCCGCCACGGGGCGAGGCGCGAGGCGGCGTGGACCAGGAAAGGCGTGTAGGTGGCGCGCCGGGTGACGGTGCGATCCATGTCGTAAATGGCGAGCCGCGCCTTCATGGAACGCGTCAAGCATCAACATGGACCTCTGTCCAGCTTGCCCGCGCCGGGGATTTCAAGCATGTCGGCGCGATGAGCAGCGTCGCCAGGTTCACCGAGAGCAACCGGGAAGGGCGGCGCGTGCTTCAATTCCAGGGGGATCTCGTCCTTCCCAAGCTCGGCGTGCTGCCCAACCGGCTCGACCGATTGAAGGGCCGAGGCTTCGTCCTCGACCTGTCCGGGGTGAACCGGATGGACACGATCGGCGCCTGGCTGGTCCACCGGACCGCGCGCCAGCGCGACGGCGAGATCGTCGGCGCGAGCGAGGGCGTCGCGGCGCTTCTTCGCCAGGTCCAGGCCGCCGACCAGCCGGTCAAGGTCCGCCCCGATCCGCCGCCCGCCTTCAGCCGGGTGCTCGGCCAGGTCGGCGCCGCGACGATGCTCGCCGGGCAGACGATGCGCGGCCTGCTCGCCTTTTTCGGGGCTGTGATCATCACCCTGGGAACCCTCATCGCCCATCCCCGCCGGTTCCGGGTCAACGCGGTGGTGCAGAGGTTCGAAGTGGTGGGCGTTCACGCGCTCGGCATCGTCGGGCTGATGAGCTTCCTCGTCGGGATCGTCATCGCCCAGCAGGGCGCGGTGCAGCTAAGGCAGTTCGGCGCCGAAGTGTTCACCATCAACCTGGTCGGGCGGAGCTCGGTCAAGGAGCTGGGCGTGCTGATGACGGCGATCATGGTCGCCGGCCGCTCGGGCTCCTCCTTCGCCGCGCAATTGGGATCGATGAAGCTCGCCGAGGAAGTCGACGCGATGCGGACCATCGGAGTGTCGCCGATGGAGGCGCTGGTGCTTCCGCGCGTGCTCTCGACGGTGCTGATGATGCCGCTGCTCGGCTTCTACGCCGCCGTGCTGGCGATCATCGGCGGCGGCATCTTCTGCTGGATCTCGCTCGGCATCCCGCCGATCACGTTCGTTCAGCGGATCCACGAGGTCGTGCCGAAGACCGACCTCTGGCAGCTGCTCGTCAAGGCGCCGATCTTCGGTCTGATCATCGGCATGGCCGGCTGCTTCCAGGGCATGCAGGTCGAGGCCAATGCCGAGGAGGTCGGGCTTCGAACCACGACCGCGGTCGTGCAGGGCATCTTCCTCGTCATCGTCCTCGACGCCTTTTTCGCCGTCTTCTTCACCTCGGTGGGGTGGCTGTGAGCGACGCGCCGGAAGACATCGTCATCTCGGTCAAGGGGCTGCGCAACTGCTTCGGCGAGCAGCTCATCCACGAGGATCTCGACCTCGAGGTGCGGCGCGGAGAGATATTGGGCGTGGTCGGCGGCTCGGGCACCGGCAAGTCGGTGCTGATGCGCTCGATCATCGGCCTGCAGCGCCCCGACGAGGGCGAGGTCGAGGTGTTCGACGTCCCGATGCTCACCGCTGGCGAGGGCGCCCAGCAGGGTGTCCGCAAGAGGTGGGGGATCCTCTTCCAGGGCGCGGCCCTGTTCTCGAACCTCACCGTCGCCGAAAACGTCCAGGTGCCGCTCCGCGAATTCTATCCGCGACTGTCGGAAAAGCTGCTCGACGAGATCGCCGCCTACAAGATCGTCATGGTCGGCCTTCCGCCGGACGCGGGGCCGAAGTTCCCGGCGGAGCTTTCGGGGGGAATGAAGAAGCGCGCCGGGATCGCGCGCGCCCTCGCCCTCGATCCCGAACTGCTGTTCCTCGACGAGCCGACCGCGGGCCTCGACCCGATCGGCGCGGCGGCGTTCGACCAGCTCACCGTCGATCTTCGCGACCGGCTCGGGCTCACCGTGTTCCTGATCACCCACGATCTCGATACGCTGTGGACGATCTGCGACCGGGTCGCCGTCCTCGCCGACCGGAAGGTCATCGCGGTTGGCACCATCCCGGAATTGCTGGCATTGGATCACGAATGGATACAGGAATATTTCCGCGGGCCGCGCGGCCGGGCCGCCGAGGAGGCGGTCGAGGAAGCCGAAGCGCGGGCCGAAGCCGCCGAGGGGGATTCTGAAGCCTGATGGAAAACCGCTCGAACCAGATCCTAGTCGGCAGCGTCGTGCTGGCGATGCTCGTCGCCATCGTCGCCTTCATCATCTGGCTGAGCCAGGCGTCCGGGGATTCCGACAAGGAATATGACGTCCTGTTCAACCAGGCGGTGGACGGCCTCGCCACCGGCAGCGCGGTGACCTTCTCCGGAGTCCCCGTCGGCCAGGTGAAGTCGATCAACCTTCAGCCCAACACGCCGGAATTCGTCCGGGTGCGGATCACCGTCAAGGAGTCGACTCCGATCCTCCTCGGGACGAGCGCGACGATCAAGGGCGTCGGCTTCACCGGAGTCTCCGCCATCCAGCTCGATCCGCCGGACAGCAAGCCGGGCCAGCGCCGCGAGACCCGCGAGATCGTCTGTCCTCCGAACAATCCGGAGCGGGCCTGCCCCTACGGCGTCCCGCTGATCCCGACCAAGTCGGGCGGAATCGGCGCTCTCCTGAACAGCGCTCCGGAGCTGATCGAGAACGTGACCCATCTCACCGCCCGGCTGACCGAGCTGCTCGGCGACCGCAACCAGGCCTCGATCGCCGCGATCCTCGCCAACACCCAGACGATCAGCAAGAACCTCGCTCTGCGCTCCGACGAGATCGCCGCGACGATGGCCGAGGCGCGGATCGCCATCCGCCAGGCCGGGGATTCGGCCGAGAAGTTCGGCCGGCTCGCCGACACGACGAACGGACTTCTCGACCGCGACGCCCGCCCGCTCATCGCCGACCTTCGCCAAACCGTCCGCTCGGCCGACCAGAGCATGAAGAGCCTCGACGCCCTGCTCGGCCAGGCGAAGCCGGGGGTCCAGACCTTCTCGACCCGAACCCTTCCGGAAGTCGGCCAGCTCGTCCGCGACCTGCGCACCACCACCCAGTCGCTCAAGGGCATCACCGACCGGCTCGACCAGCAGGGCATCGGCGGAGTCCTCGGCGGCGAGAAGCTTCCCGATTACCGCCCGCAGAAGAGGCGCTGACACGATGAACCGAGCCTTCCTCACCGCCGCCGCCGCCGCCGCGGTCCTTCTGCTCCCGCTCGCCGGCTGCTCGCTCGGCGGGAAGGCGCCGCCCGAGCTCCTCACCCTGACCGCCGCGTCCCGGCAGGCGACGGCCCAGCCGCGCACCGCCGGCCAGGGCAACGTCATCACCGTCACCGTTCCGACCGCCCCGCACGCGCTCGCCAACAACCGGATCGCGGTCTATGCCGGCCCGACCACCATCCAGTATCTCAAGGACGGAGTCTGGGCCGACAAGCCGGGCGAGCTGTTCCGGCTGCTCCTGTCCGAGACGCTCGCCGGCCGATCGGGCTGGGTGGTCGTCGATCCGTCGGTCTACACCCAGGTCCAGGGCGTCGTGCTTAGCGGCCAGCTGCTCCAGTTCGGCTACGACCCCGCCCGGGGCGAGGCGGTGGTGCTGTTCGAGGCCAGCCTCGCCCGCCCTCAAAAGGCGGTCACCACCAATCGCTTCGAAGCCCGCGTCCCGGCCGCCGCCGCCGACGGCGCGACCGTCGCCGCCGCGCTGAACCAGGCCGCCAACCAGGTCGCGGCCGAGATCGCGGACTGGGTGGGGTAGGCCGACCGCCGTCGCTCCGGCGAAGGCCGGGGCCTCGTGGAGATGGCCGCGGCGTCCTCTCGAGACGAGATTCCGGCCTTCGCCGGGATGACGGTTGTTGCGGGGGCGACGGACGTCAGCCCAGGCTCTTGCTGGCCTGCTCGTACACTTCCTTCGACACCCCCTGCGTCCCGACGATCCGTTCCAGCTCGGCCTTCATCAGCGCCGCTCGGCCCTCGTCGAAGCGGCGCCAGCGGCCGAGCGGGGGGACGAGCCGGGCGGCGGTCTGCGGGTTCAGGCGGTCGACGGCGAGGACCATGTCGGCGAGGAATCGATAGCCTCGCCCGCCCTCGGCGTGGAAAGCCCGCGGATTGGCGGCGAAGGCGCCGACCAAAGCGCGCATCCGGTTCGGGTTGGACAAGGTGAAATCGGGGTGCCGGGCCAGCGCCTCCACCGAGTCGGGCGTATCGTCGCGGGTCGAGACCGCCTGAACGGTGAACCATTTGTCGAGCACCAGCGGGTCTTCGCGGTAGCGTTCGTAAAAGGCGGCCAAGGCCCCGTGCCGCTCCGCCGAGTCGGAATTGGCAAGCGCGCCGAGCGCGCTCAGCCGGTCGGTCATGTTGTCGGCCTCCCCGAGCTGGCGCTCCGCCAGCGCGGGAGCGTCGGGCGCCTCGGCGGCGAGCAGATAGCCGAGCGCGACCGCCTTCAATCGCCGGGCGCCCTTTGCGGCGGGCGAATATTCGTAGCGATTGGCGGCATTGGCGGCGTAGGCGTCGCGCCACGCTTTCTCGAGCCCGCTCCCGAGCTTAGCCCGAAGCGCCTGGCGGGCGGCGAACACGGCCTCCGGATCGACCTTGTCCAAATGGTCGGCGATGAAGGACTCGCTCGGCAGCAGAACGGCCTCGGCGACCAGGGCCGGGTCGAGGGTCTCGTCGGCCAGGGTAAGGCGAACCGCCTCGACCACCGAATCGTCGTCCGCCGCGTGGCCGGCGATCGTTTTGACAAGCGTGTCGAGCATCAATTGCTGGATCGCCTCGTAGCGCGCGAACGGATCGTCGTCATGGGCGGAGAGGAAGGCGAGGTCGGCCGCCGCTCGGTCCGTCTCGACGATCACCGGAGCGGAGAAGCCCCGGTTGATCGACAGCACGGGGCGCTCCGCCAGCGCGCCGAGATCGATCTCCCGCTCCGCCTCGTCGAGCAGGACCAGCCGCTCGTCGAGCTTGCGCCCGCTCTCCGCTCCGAACAGGGCGAGCGCGACCGGGATCGGCATCGGCCGCTTGTCCGGCTGGCCGCGCGTGGGCGGCACCTCCTGGCGAAGCTTGAGCCTACCCGCTCCGATCTCCGCCCTGACCCGGGGCGTGCCCGCCTGGCTGTACCAAAGCCGGAATCGCGAAAGATCCTCGCCGGAGGAATCCTCCATCGCCCTGACGAAATCCTCGCAGGTCGCCGCTTCCCCGTCGTGCCGCTCGAAATAAAGGTCGGTCCCGGCCCGGAAGCGCTCGGCGCCGAGCAGGGTGTGGAGCATCCGGATCAGCTCGGCGCCCTTGTTGTAGATGGTCGCGGTGTAGAAGTTGGAGATCTCCTGGTAGCTTTCCGGGCGGACCGGGTGGGCGAGGGGGCCGCCGTCCTCCGGGAACTGGGCGGCCCGGAGCATCCGCACGTCCTCGATGCGCTTGACCGCCTCAGAGCCCTGGTCGGCGGAAAATTGCTGGTCGCGAAAGACGGTGAAGCCCTCCTTCAGCGACAGCTGGAACCAGTCGCGGCAGGTGACCCGGTTGCCGGACCAATTGTGGAAATATTCGTGGGCGACGACTCCCGCGATCGCGTCGAAATCGGCGTCGGTCGCCGTCTCGGCATCCGCCAATATGTAGCGCGAGTTGAAGATGTTGAGCCCTTTATTCTCCATCGCTCCGAAGTTGAAATCGGAAACCGCGACGATGTTGAACACGTCGAGATCGTATTCCCGGCCGTAGGAATCCTCGTCCCACTTCATCGCCGTCTTGAGCGCCGTCATGGCGTGGGCGGTCTTGGGAAGGTCGGCCTCGCGGACCCAGATTCCGAGGTCGACCTGCCGGCCGGAGCGGGTGGTGAAGCGGTCGCGATTGGCGACGAGGTCGCCCGCGACGAGCGCGAACAGGTAGCAGGGCTTGGGGAAGGGATCGTGCCATTCCGCCCAGTGGCGGCCGCCCTCCAGCTTGCCCGAGCCGACCGGATCGCCGTTGGCGAGAAGCACCGGGTAGAGCGTCTCGTCGGCGATCATCTTCACCCGGTAGCGGGACAGCACGTCCGGCCGGTCCGGGAAGGGCGTGATCCGGCGAAAGCCCTCCGCCTCGCACTGGGTGCACAGGATCCCGCCGGATTCGTACAGGCCCATCAACTGGGTGTTGGAGCGCGGCGAGATCTCGCTTTCGATCTCGACCTCGTGGCGGTCGCCGGCCAGGTCGACGACGAGGGCGCCGTCCTCGACATGCCACCTTGTCGCGACGTCTCCGTCGACCCTGATCGCGCCTGGACGGAAGCCGTCCAGGTCGAGGCGAAGCGGCCGTCCCGACGCGCCGTCGGCCCGCTCGACGCGCAGCGTCGAGCGTACCCGAGTCCGTTCGGCGCCGAGCTGGAACTCGAGATCGATCTGCGGAACCTGCCAGTCGGGAGGCCGGTAATCCTCGCGGCGGATGGTGACGGGGGCGGCGGCGGGAGCGTTCATGGCGTCGGGCATGGAGCCCGCTTAGGCCCGCGCCGGAAGCCGCGCAACGCGCCCGCGCCGCTCGCGGTCAGCCGGCCGCGATCGCCTTGGCAAGCTTGATATGATATTCGTTCGCGGCGTAGCTTTCGCCATTATAGGCGCGGACGAACGGAACGCAGGCCTCCGGCGTCGCGGCGCAGGCGCGCAGCTGGCCAAGCAGCTTGTTTCCGGTGACGAAGCGGATCAGGGCGTCGAGCTGGTCGGCCTCGCTCTGCGCCATGCACCGCGCCATCGCCCAGGCGCTGGAATAGCCGCACACCTTCCAATTCTCGCCGAGGATCTGGAACAGGCCGTAGCTCGCCGCCGCGAAGGCCGCGTCGACGTCCAGAGCCACGGCGTCGAACAGCTGTCCGTAGCGGTCCTCCTGGGTCCGCCCGTAAAGCGTCCGGTTCCACCGCCGCGACGAGATGGCGGGATGGCTGGAATCGTAGCGGTGCCCCGTGTTTCGCGAAAAGACGTGCGGCTCGTAGAGGATGACCGGCTTTCCGGTCGGTCCGAAGCCGCCGCGGCCGCCGCTTTCCACCATCGTGATCCCGCGGATCACCGCCGCGCTGCAGCCGAGCTCGGCCGCCGCGGCCTCGAAGTCGGCGCTTGCGATCCTCTCCGCCTCGCGATTGGTGAGCGCCTCCGAAAGCGCCTGGCGGGTGCCGAGCGTGAACTTGCCGTCGGCGCCGCCCGGTCCCACGTCGAAGCCAAGGTCGATCAGCCGCTGCTGAAGCTGCGCGATGTCCATGTCGTCCTCTCCCCTTGAGTCGAGGCCCGATTGTGCCAGAATTTCGTGCCGCTTCCCACGCCCCCGGGCGCATCCTAGGGTGGCGGCCGGGGAGGAGCCTTGATGCTGAACGAAACGATGGCGGCGGCCGGGGCGGCGGGCGGCGGATTCGATGTCGAAGCCGCGACTCGCGCCTATCTGGCGACGCTTCAGGGCGCTGCCCGGGCCAAGTCCGACTCCTATTTCGAGGGCGGCTACTGGCTGCTCCTGTGGGGCGCCGTCGTCGGGGTCGCCTCGCACTGGCTGATGCTTCGCCTCGGCTGGTCGGCCGCCTGGCGGCGCTGGGCGGAGCGGGTGACGAAGTGGCGCTGGCTCCAGCCGGCGCTCTACGCCTTGCCCTACGTCGTCTTCGCCTCGCTGATCGTCCTTCCCTGGACGCTCTACACCGGCTTCTTCCGCGAGCGGCAATATGGGCTGATGAACCTCTCGCTCGGCGGATGGCTCGGCGAGCAGGCGATCGGGCTCGCCATCTCGATGGTCGCCACCGCCTTGATCCTGATGGTGATCTTCGCGGTCATCCGGCGCGCTCCGAGGACCTGGTGGCTGTGGGGGACGGCGGCGCTCGCCTGCGTCATCGCCTTCGCGGCGGCGGTCGAGCCGGTCTTCGTCACGCCCCTCTTCAACACCTACAAGCCGATGGCGCAGGGACCGCTGCGCACCGAGATCTTGACGATGGCGCAGGCGCACCACATCCCGGCCGACAACGTCTACGTCTTCGACGCGTCGAAGCAGTCGAAGCGAATCTCCGCCAACGTCTCCGGCCTCGGGCCGACGATCCGGATCTCGCTCAACGACAATCTGCTGAACCGATCGACCCCGGCCGAGGTCAAGGCCGTGATGGGGCACGAAATGGGCCACTACGTCCTCGGCCACGTCTGGAACCTGATCCTCGGCGCCTCGGCGATCATCCTGGCCGGAATGCTTCTGCTCTGGTGGCTAACGCCGCGGATCCTCGCCCGTCACGGCGCCCGCTGGGGCATCGAAGGCGTGGCCGATCCGGCCGTCGTGCCGCTGCTCGCCCTGATCTTCACCCTGTTCATGCTCGTCGCCACGCCCGTCCTCAACACGATCGTCCGGACCCAGGAGGAGGCGGCGGACGCCTTCGGCCTCGACTCGGCGCGCGAGCCCGACGGCTTCGCCTCGACGGCGATGAAGCTCTCCGAATATCGCAAGATCGAGCCGGGGCGGCTCGAGGAGCTCTTCTTCTTCGACCACCCCTCCGGCTACAACCGGGTTCACCGGGCGATGGCGTGGAAGGCGCGCCACCTGGCCGAGCTTCCGCCCGGGCGGAGGGCCATGGTCACGCCTGCGCCGGTTCCCTCCGCGAGCGGAGCGCGATGATCAGGCCGGCGAGGGCGAGCATCCCGCCCGCCACCGCCGGAGTCGACCAGCGATAATCCTCGAAGACGGTCGAGAAGCCCATCGCGATGATCGGCACCAACACGCTCGAATAAGCCGCTCGGGCGGGACCGATCCGGCGGATGATGTTGAAATAGACGGTGAAGGCGAAGGCCGAGGCGAGGATCCCGAGATAGGCGACTCCCAGCCAGTAGCCGAGCCGCGCCTCGGCCACCGGCGGCCCGTAGAGAAGGAAGGCCGCCGCCGCGTTGGCGGCCACTCCGTAGGTCATGCCCCAGGCGAGCATCGCCGGGAGCGGCCGGCGCCGAAGCCGCTCGCTGGCGTGGATGATGTTCGAGATCGAAGCGGAGAGGACCCCCAGCACGGTCAGCCCGATCCCGAGCAGCACCGCGCCCGGATGGCCCGCGCTCGCCCTTAGCTCCTGGACGAAGAGCAAGGCGACTCCGGCGATGGCGATCGCCGAGCCGAGCACGAAGCGCCCGGTCAGCGGATGCTTGAGGAAGATCCGGGCGAGCGCCGAATTGGGGACGAGCAGGAGCGCGAAGACCACCGAGACCAGCCCCGAGGTGACGTAATGCTCGGCCGCGTAGACGAAGTTGAAGTTCAGGAAGAATTGCGGGATCCCGAACAGCAAGGCGAGCACATGCCCCTCGCGGCCGATTCGAAGGCTCGCCCCGGTCGCCGCGGAATAAGCGAACATCGACGCGGCGGCGATGGCGAAGCGGTAGGTCACCGACCAGGTCGGCGGAACCGTCCCGATCTGGTCGCGGATGACGATCCAGGTCGATCCCCAGATCAGCGTGACGAGCAGGAAGGGAAGGAGGACCCGGAGTTGGAGGAAGGAGCCGTGGTCCTTCCCCGTCGCCCCGGCGGAGGCCGGGGCCTCGTCGGGCGAAGAACTCGGCGCCAGCTCTCCACGAGGTCCCGGCCTCCGCCGGGACGACGGATCGTTCACAGCGCCCGGATGGCGGCGGCGAGCGCGTCGACGGCGGCGGGATCGCTGTCCCAGCTCGTCACCAGCCGGATCTCGCCGGGGCCCCAGTCGTAGAAGTCGAAGCCTTGGTCGCGAAGGCGCTTCGCCTCCTCCGCGGAGGCTCGGACGAACAGCTCGTTGGCCTCGACCGGGAGGACGAGCCGAGCGCCCCCCGCCGCCGAGGCGAGCCGCGCGGCGGAGTCGTTCGCCGCCTTGGCGTTGCGAAGCCAGACCGCGCCGTCGAGCATGGCGAGGATCTGGGCGGCCATGTAGCGGCCCTTGGAGAGGAGGTGCCCGGCGCGCTTGCGGCGGTACAGGGTCGCCGCCTTGAGCTCAGGGCGGAAGAAGATCAAAGCTTCCGCCGACAGCCCGCCATTCTTGACGAAGCCGAAGCTCAGCGCGTCGACTCCCGCCTTCCAGGTGAGATCGGCGGGGGAGGCGCCGGTGCTCGCCACGGCGTTGGCGAAGCGGGCGCCGTCCATGTGAAAGCCGAGTCCGCGCCCGCGGCACAGAGCGCCGAGCGCCGCGACCTCGTCGGGCGAGTAGACGAGGCCGTATTCGGTGGCGTTGGTGATCGAGAGGGCGGCGGGCTGGGTCTGGTGGACGTCGTCGCGCACTCCGGCGAGCAGCGCGCTCACCGTCTCGGGCGTGACCTTCGCGCCCTCGCCCTCGGCGAGGAGGAGCTTGGCGCCGTGGGTGTAGAATTCCGGGGCGCCGCACTCGTCGTTCTGGATGTGGGCGTCGCGGTGGCAGACGATGCTCCCGTGCGGCGGGCAGAGCGCGGCGAGGGCGAGGCTGTTGGCGGCCGTGCCCGTCGCCACCCACAAGGCGGACACCGGAGCCTCGAACAGGTCGGAGAAAACCGAGTCCAGCCGGGCGCTGAAGCCGTCTCCGTCATAGGCGGTATCGAGGCGGTTCGCCGCCTGCAGGGACTCGAGCACCTCGGCGCAGGCCGGGGCGGCATTGTCGGAGAAAAAGCGCATGGGGGAGGCCCTTAGGGACTCGGCCCCGGATCGGCAACGGCCCCTCTTTGCCTCCTAAAAACGCACGGCGTCTTTACCACAATTTAGGCCCTCGCGCGTAGCGTGTGCGCAACGGCGAATAGGGAAAGTGGCAGATGGGCGTCGAAACCTTCATGGATTCAGCGGTGGTGGGCAATCGCAAGGCGAAGCGGGCCCGGGTCCTGCTCGCCGCGAAGCTCGGCACGCCTGCGGGCGAGGTCGACTGCCGGCTTCGCGATCTGTCGCGCAAGGGCGCCCTGGTCGAATGCGCGGTCGTCCCTCCGGTCGGCGCCGAGGTGGTCTTCATCCGCGGCGCGACCAGCGTCCCGGCGCGCGTCGCCTGGGCCGGGAGCGATCGGGTCGGCCTCGAATTCGCCTTCATGATCGACGAGAACGAGGTGCTCGTTCAGCTGAAGCGGACCACCACCGACCAGAACCAGCCGCGCTTCCGCCGGCCGCGCCTGTTCGGCGAGGACATGAGCGACCAGGAGAAGAACCTGGCCCGCTTGTGGGCCAAGTCGGTCGGCATCGACGTCCCGGCCTGCTGATCGGAGGCGCGGGCAGCCATGGCGCTGACGGCGGAGCTTAGCACCCATTCGGACGACGAGGGCCGGCGCACCGAGCGCCGCGAGGTCGTGCTCGGAGCCGGCCTTCGCCAGCGCGGCGCGCACGCGGTGACGGTCCAGATCGTCGACCTGTCGACGACCGGCTTCAGAGCCGCCACCCATCTCAACATGATCCCCGGCGCCGACGTGTGGATCAAGCTTCCCGGCCTCGAGAGCCTCCATGCCCGGGTGGTGTGGATGCGCGGCCACCTGATGGGCTGCGAGTTCATGCGCCCGCTCCACCCGGCGGTGCTCGACATGGTCGCCCGCTCGTAAGATAGCCGCCGACGCGTAACCTGCTATGGCGGGGGCGGGATTTCACGAACCGGGCGGCGCGGAGGGCATGACGGCCGATTCTCTAGCAAAGGCGCCGGGCGCCCTGATCCGGCTGGGCTGCGCGCTGATGGGCTCCGGCCGGGGCGATCAGGCCCATGCCCTGCTCTCCGGCCTGCTTCTCGCCCACCCCGACGATCCGGAGCTGCGAAGCGCCGTCCGCGTCGTCATGTCGCACCGAATACCCCACTGGCACTCGGCGATGCTGCTCGACGAGGCGCGCAACGCCGCCTTCGAGCGGGCGATCGCGCGCGCCGCGCCGAACCGGGTCGTGCTCGACATCGGCACCGGGAGCGGCCTCCTAGCCCTGATGGCGGCGCGCGCCGGCGCCTCCAGGGTCGTCGCCTGCGAGGCTCATCCCGCCCTGGCCGAAACGGCTCGGCGGATAATCGAGCGGAACGGCTTCGCCGACTCGATCACGATCCTCGGCCGGCTGTCGACCGAGCTCGACGCCCGCGAGGATCTCGGCGGCGGCGCCGAGGTGATCATCGCGGAGGTGTTCTCGGACGACCTGCTGAACGAAGGCGCGCTCGCCACCCTCCATCACGCCCGGACCCGGCTTGCCGCCCCGGGGGCGCGGATCATCCCCGCGCGGGCGTCGGTCCGGTTCGCGCTCGCGCGCTTCGACCGGGCACCGGATTCGCTGGGCGACGTCCGGGGCTTCGACCTCTCGGAGTTCGAGCGGCACCTCGCGCCGGAGATCAAGCTGCACGTCGGCGGGAAGGAGCTAAGGCTTGCGTCCGAAGCCGCCGACCTCTTCACCTTCGACTTCGCCGGAACGGAGGCGTTCGCGCCGTCGAGGCGAGAAGTCCGGGTCACCGGCACCGAAGGACCGAGCAACGGCCTCGTTCAATGGATCGGATTGCAGCTTGACGAGGACGTCTTCCACGAAAACCGTCCGGAGGCCGGCGCCAGGTCCCACTGGGCGGCGCTCTTCCACCCGTTTCCGGACGGCTGCGAGCTCGCCCAGGGCGGATCGGTCACCGTCCACGCGGCGCACGATCTCGAGCGGCTTCAGATCTGGTTTTCGGATTTGGACGGCACGGGCTGATCGAGACGGGAGCGATCAGGACCGGCCTTCCGCCCCCGCCGGGCGATGGTGCTGCCGGTGAGGATTGAACTCACGACCTCAGCCTTACCAAGGATGCGCTCTACCACTGAGCTACGGCAGCATCGCCAGCGGGCACCATTTTCAATGGGAGCCCACGCGGGAGGCGGCGCTATGGCCGGGGCACGGGACCAATGTCAAGGCGGCGAGTCGGCGAGCATGGCCAAGCGGGACGAGGAACGGGAAAAAAGGCTAGCCGAGGCGCTTCGCGAGAATCTGCGCCGGCGAAAGGCGCAGGCGCGGGAACTGCCTTCAGATCCTCCCCGCAACGGGGAGGGGGACCATGCGCAGCATGGTGGAGGGGCTGGCACGGAGTCCGGCGCAGCCCCTCCACCACCGCCTGCCGGCGGCGGTTCCCCTCCCCGTTCCGGGGAGGATTAGATCGCGGTGCACTGCTCCTTCAGCCAGTCGAGCACCTCGCCCTCGAGCTGCGGCCCGACCACCTCCAGCACCCGCTGGTGATAGGCGTTGAGCCACTCGCGCTCCTCGGGCGAGAGCATCTCGGCGACGACCAGCTTCGGATCGATCGGAGCGAAGGTCAGAGTCTCGAAGCCGAGCATCTTCTTCTCGGCGCCCTCCACCCGGCGCTCCTCGACGAGGACGAGATTCTCCACCCGGATGCCGTATTCGCCGGTCTTGTAGTAGCCGGGCTCGTTGGAGAGGAACATGCCCGCCCGAAGCGGCTCGTCGCCGCCCGCCTGGCTCGATCCCGCCGGGGAGATTCGCTGCGGCCCCTCGTGGACGGCGAGATAGGCGCCGACCCCGTGGCCGGTGCCGTGGGCGTAATCGAGCCCCGCCTGCCACAGATATTGCCGCGCCAGGGTATCGAGCTGGCTCCCCCGAGTGCCGTCGGGGAAGACCGCCCGGGCGACGGCGATATGGCCCTTCAGGACCCGGGTGAAGCGGTCGCGCATCTCCGCCGTCGGAGTTCCGATCGCCACGGTTCGGGTGACGTCGGTGGTTCCGTCCGGATATTGCCCGCCCGAATCGACCAGGTAGAGCGAATCCCGCTCCAGCGGCCGGTTGGTCTCCTCGGTCACCCGATAGTGGACGATCGCGCCATTGGGCCCGGCGCCCGAAATCGTGTCGAAGCTGGTGTCGCGAAGGTCGCCGCAGGCCTGGCGGAATTCCTGGAGCCTGGCGACCGCCTTCAATTCGTCGACTCCGCCCTTGGGCGCCTCGATCGAGATCCAGTGGAGGAAGCGGGTGAGGGCGGCGCCGTCGCGGGCCTGGGCGGCGCGGTGGCCGCCTATCTCGGCGCCGTTCTTGATCGCCTTGGGAAGGACGGCGGGATCGCGCTTCTGGATCACCTTGGCGCCGGCGCCCTCGAGCGCCTCGAAGATCGCCGCGACCGCCCGCTCCGGATCGGCGACCACGGTCTTGCCGGCCAGCGAGGCGAGATAGGGCGCGAAGGCGTCGCGGTCGTGGACCCTCACGCCGTTGCCGAGATGCTTGCGGACCTCGTCGCCGATCTTCTCCGGAGCGACGAACAGTTCGGCGGTTCCGTCCTCATTGACCAGGGCGAAGGACAGGGCGACCGGAGTGTGCTCGACGTCCTCGCCCCGGACGTTGAACGTCCAGGCGATCGAATCGAGGGCGGAGAGGACGGCGGCGTCGGCCTTCTGCTCGCGAAGCCAGTCGGCCATTTCCTGGCGCTTCGCCGCGGCGGACTTGCCGGCCAGCGAGTCGGGCTGGACGACCAGGCGGGCCTTGGAAGGCTCGGGCTTGTCGCTCCACACCGCGTCGATCGGGTTGCGGCGGACGGCGACCAGCTCCGCGCCCTTCTCCGCAAGCGCCTCCTTCGCCCGCGCCACCCAGTCCTTGGTGTGGAGCCACGGATCGTAGCCGATCCGGCCGCCGTCCGGGGCATGGGCCTTCAGCCAGTCGGCGATGCTCGTCTCCGGAACCGACTGGTAGGACCAGTGGCGGCCGTCCACCTGGTCGCGGACCTGGAGCGTGTAGCGCCCGTCGACGAAGATCGCCGCCTCCTCGGGAAGCACCGCCGCCGCCCCCGCCGAGCCTTGGAAACCGGTCAGCCAGGCGAGCCGCTGGGCGTAGCTCCCGACATATTCGGACATATGCTCGTCGGTCAGCGGCACCACGAAGCCGTCGAGGCGGTCGGCCTTGAGCTGCTCGCGCAACGCGGCGAGGCGCGCTTCGTAGGTGGACATGGCGAAATCCTCGTCGTTAATGGCGGCCCGGAATAGACCAGCCGCCATTGCCAAGAAAGAGCGCATGACCCCGAACGAGCCGCCGCGCGCCGAGCAGCGCCCCTATCGCTACGAACGGCACGGCCAGGTCGTCGAGGATCCGTGGCACTGGCTTCGCGACCCCGGCTATCCCGAGGTCTCCGACCGCGACGTGCTCGGCTACCTGGAGGCGGAGAACGCCTATTTCGAGGCGGCGATGGCGCCTCACCGGGGGCTGATCGATACTCTGTTCGAGGAGATGAAGGGGCGCACCAAGGAGGACGACAGCTCGGTTCCGCTGCGCGACGGCGACTGGCTCTATTGGTGGGCCTACGTCCCCGGCGCGCAATATAAGGCGTGGTACCGCAGGCGCGTCGAAGGCGGCCCCGACGAGCTGGTGCTCGACGAAGCCGCCGAGGCCGAGGGCAAGGATTATTACCGGCTCGGAGCGTTGACGATCAGCCCGGACGGGCGGCTCGCCGCCACCCTGGTCGACGACGACGGGTCGGAGCGGTTCAAGCTTCGGATCCGCGACATCGCCGCCGGAACCGATCTCGAGACGGTCACCGAGGTCGGGATCGGGCGGACTGTCTGGACCAGCGACGGCCGCGGGATCGTCTTCAGCGAGGTCAACGAGCAATGGCGAAGCTACCGTGCGCGGCTTCACCGGCTCGGCCGCCCGCCGGAGGAGGCCGTCACCCTTTACGAGGAGACCGAGGAGCTCGGCTTCACGGTCGGAGTCGGCCAGTCGCAGGACCGGAGCCTGATCCTGATCTCGACCGGCGACAACGCGTCCAACGAAGTGCGCTTCGTTCCGGCGGCGGATTCCGAGGCCGAGCCGGTGCTCGTCTCGCGCCGAAGCCCGAAGCGGCAATATCGCGTCGACGCCGCCCACGGAAAGCTGTGGATCCTCGCCAATGACGACCACGTCAACTTCCGCCTCGCCGAAGCCGATCCGGCCCGGCCGGACGAATGGAAGACCGTCGTCGCCGGCTCCGACCGGGTCTATCTGACGGGGATCGTCGCCTTCCGCGATCATCTCGCCATCGCCGCTCGTATCGACGGTCTAGATCAGCTCATCCTTCGTACCTATTCGGGCGAGGAGCGGACCATTCCCTTCCCCGAGGCGGCTTATTCGGCGGGCTTCGGCGGCGACCTCGAATTCGCTCCGGAAGCTTATCGGATCCATTATTCCTCGATGGTGACCCCTTCGACGGTCTACCAGTTCCACCCCGGCGACGGCCGGCTCGAGGTGCTCAAGGTCCAGGAGATACCCTCCGGCTACGATCCGTCGCTCTACGCGAGCGAGCGGCTGCTCGTCCCGGCGCGCGACGGAAAATCGATCCCCGTCTCGGTCGTCTACCCGCGCGATTTCCCCCGCGACGGCTCCGGGCGTCTCTTCCTCTACGCCTACGGCGCCTACGGGATCGCCATCCCGCCGAGCTTCTCGTCGAGCCGGGTCAGCCTTCTCGACCGCGGCTATGCCTACGCCATCGCCCATATCCGCGGCGGAGACGACATGGGCTATGGCTGGTTCCTCGACGGCAAGCTGGACAAGCGCGCCAACACCTTCAACGACTTCGTCGATTCGGCGAAGGGGCTGGTCGCGGCGGGGTTCGCCTCGCCGGGAAGGATCGCGATCCAGGGCGGGTCGGCCGGAGGCGAGCTGATGGGGGTCGTCGCCAACACCGATCCGGGGCTGTGGGGCGCGATCGTCGCCGACGTTCCGTTCGTCGACGTTCTCGCCACCATGCTCGACGACAGCTTGCCCCTCACCCCCGGCGAATGGGGGGAATGGGGCAATCCGATCGAGGACGAGGCGGCGTTCGAGCTGATCCGGAGCTACAGCCCCTACGACAATGTCCGCGCCCAGGCCTATCCGCCGATGCTGATCACCGGCGGGCTCCACGATCCCAGGGTCACCTATTGGGAGCCGGCGAAATGGGCGGCCCGGCTTCGCGCCACCAAGACCGACGACAATCTCCTCCTCCTCAAGATCAACATGGGCGCCGGCCACGGCGGCAAGTCCGGCCGCTGGGAGCGCCTTCACGAGATCGCCGAGGCCTATGCCTTCGTGCTCGTTCAGATGGGCGGCGCGTGACCCCGACCACCCCTTACGTCATCCCGGACTTGATCCGGGATCCACCTTCTTCTCGTGCCCTGGCGAGGAGAGACAAGGTGGATGCCGGATCAGGGCCGGCATGACGCATTCGGGTCGCGGTGGAGCGGAGGCGGCGGTCCGGCCGACGCCGACGCCGGCCTTCGAGCGCTCCGTCACCGCCGCCGAGTCCGACACGGACGAGCTCGGCCACGTCAACAATGCGGTGTGGGTGCGCTGGATCCAGGACATGGCGACCTCGCACTGGCAGGCGGTGGCGGCGGCCGAGCATGTCGAGGCCTATGTCTGGGTCGTCACCCGCCACGAGATCGATTACCTGCGCGCCGTCCTCCCCGGCGAGACGGTGACCGGCCGAACCTGGGTCGACGGGGTGCCGAAGGGCGCCCGGTTCGACCGGATCGTCGAGTTCACCGGCGCCGACGGCAAGCCGAGGGTGCGGGCCCGAACCACCTGGGCGATCCTCGACCGGTCGACCGGCCGCCCGCTCCGCGTGCCGGCGGACGTCGCGGCGCCCTTCCTGGCCTAGCTCCCTCTCTCTCCGGGGAGAGGGTCGGGGAGAGGGGGAGTCTGGAGTCCCGCGATGCGTTCCGCGACTCCCCCGCTCCCTCGCCGCTACGCGGCTTTCCCTCTCCCCGGAGGGGAGAGGGTTTGGCTAGGCAAAGTTCCGCACCGCCTCGACGATCCTCGCATAGGCCCGGCCGCTGACGCCGAAGCCCATATGGGTGCAGTCGAGCTCGATCTCGGCGTCGCGCTCGCCCGGCTCCCCGCGGGCGGCGGAAACGGCGACGATCCCGTCGCGCCGCGACCACAAAGCGAGCGTCGGCACCGGCGGCTTGACGGCCGGATCGGAGGCGATCGGCGGCCGGTCGACCGGATGGCCCGCGACCCATTCGTAGAGCCGCCAGACATTGTTGTTGCGCCGGTCCCCGGAGAAAGGCGAGCCGAGCGTCACCACCTTCTCGACCAGGTCCGGCCTGACCTTGGCGGCCTCGCGGGCGAAGATCCCGCCGAGGCTCCAGCCGACCAGGATCACCTTTCGGCCGCCGCCGAACGCCTCGATCCGCGCGACGATGCGGTCGAGTATGTCCTGCGCCACGCCCCGGTTGAGTCCGAGGCCCCAGCCCGTCACCCGGTAGCCGGCGCGGGCGAACGCCTTCTGAAGCCCGAGCGTGGTATGATCGTCGGCGAGGAAGCCCGGAAGGACCATCAGCGGCGGCCCGTCCGACGGCCCGCGGATCCCGGTCCGTCCGATGCTCCGATAGAGCCGAGTCGTGATCGCCGCCCACTCCCGCGCCAGCATCCACTTGGGCGGACGGCGGTAATCGGAAGGGGAGGAGCGGGACGACATCAAGCGCCGGCTTCTTCTCCTCTCCCGCGCGCGGGAGAGGAGAGAGAGGCGCTTGGTCCCGACCTTGGACCCACCCTAGAGATACTCCCCCCCCATCAGCCCGTGGAGCGCGGCCGGAAGCCGCACCCGCCCGTCCTCGGTCTGGTGGTTCTCGAGCAGCGGGACGAGGATCCTGGGGCTGGCCAGAGCCGTGTTGTTGAGCGTGTGGACGAAGCGCACCTTGCGCTCCTTGTCGCGCCAGCGAAGATTGGCCCGCCGCGCCTGCCAGTCGTGCAGGGTCGAGCAGCTGTGGGTCTCGCGATATTTGCCGAGGCTTGGAACCCAGCTCTCGATGTCGTTCATCCGGAACTTGCCGAGGCCCATGTCGCCGGTCGACGTCTCGACCACCTGGTAGGGAATCTCCAGATCCTTGAGGAGCGCCTCGGCATTGCCGAGCAGCCGGGCGTGCCAGCGGGCGCTCTCCTCCTCGTCGTCCTCGCAGATGACGTATTGCTCGAGCTTGTAGAATTGGTGGACCCGAAGAAGCCCGCGCACGTCGCGCCCGGCGCTTCCCGCCTCGCGGCGGAAGCAGGGCGAATAGCCGGCGTAGAGGATCGGAAGCTTGTCGGCCTCGAATATTTCGCCCGAATGGAGCGAGGTGAGGGCGATCTCGCCGGTTCCGGCGAGGTAGAGGCCGTCCTTCTCGATCTCATAGGCCTCCTCCTCGTGGCCGGGGAAGTGACCGGTGGCGACGAAGGCCTGCGGCTTGGCCAGCGCCGGCACGGTCATCAAGGTGAAGCCGTCGGCCGCCAGCTTCCGCTGGGCGTGGAACATCAGCGCCTGCTCGAGCAGGGCAAGCCGCCCCTTCAGGCAATATTGGCGCGAGCCGGACACCTGGGTGATCCGGCCGAGCTCCGCCCAGTCGTTCATCTCGACCAGGGCGACATGGTCGCGCGGCTCGAAGTCGAAGCGGGTCGGCTCGCCCTCGGCGCGGACGACGGTGTTGAAGCTCTCGTCGGGCCCGACCGGAGCCCCGTCCCAGGGGATGTTCGGGACTCGAAGCATCAATGCGTCGAGCTCGGCCTGCTTTTCCGCCAGCGCCGACTCGGCCTCCGACGCTTCCGCGCCCATCGCCTTGGCCCTGGCCCCGAGCGCCGGCCGCTCCGCCGGGTCGGCGGTCTTGAAGCTCGCGCTGAGCTCGTTGCGCTGGCGGCGAAGCGAGTCGATCCTTGTCCTTAGGCCGCGCGCCTCGCCGTCCAGCGCGAGCAGGCGTTGAAGGTCGAGCGGCGCGTTCTTCGCCTCGGCGGCGCGGCGCACGCCATCGGCGTTGTCGCGGATGAACTGCAGGCTGAGCACGGGCGCGATCTCGCTTGGGGGAGCGGGGCGCTTACGCACCGGCGGCGCGGCGCGCAAGCTTCGGGGTGATCCGCCCGCCGCCCCGCCGCCCGGCGCCTACTTGATCAGCCTTAGGAGCCGCCACCTCACGGCCCCGCTGGCGATCCAGCCATTGAAGTTCTTCTTGAAGTCGGCGCTCGCATTCCCCTGCGGACCGAGGCCGATCGAGCGGGTCGAGAGTTCCTTGGGAACGTCGAAGCCCTGGTTGCTCGCGGTCCCCTCGATCTTGCCGGCGACGAACGCCGCGATCACCGCCTTGTGGACCTCCTTGGAGCTGAACTCGAACTCGACCAGGTGCGAAAGGTCGCCCTTGGTCATCGCTCCGGCGGAATAATGCGGGTTCCCCGAAAGCCCGAGATACGCATTGTTGTCGACCGGAACGAGCTTCTTCTGGGTCTTGAGATTGGTGAACTCCCCGGCCGTCATGGCGCGGTAGAGATAGCCGGGCTTGTCCGCCTCCGCCTCGCTGTCGATCGCGCCTTCCAAGGTGACCATGGTCTTGGCTTCCGCCGGATCGGTGAAGGCGGTCGATCGCCCGAAGAGCTTGCCCAGATTGCCGTTCGGCCCAAGCCCTCGGGACTTGTACGTCCGGGACTGGAGCGCGAGCAGGACGTCCATCTCCCCGTGGAAGCTGAAGTCCTGCTCGTTCCACAGGGTCGCCGCCGTCCGGATCGCGTCGTCGGTGAGGCCGGTATCCTTGGCGAGGACGGTGAGGAACTCGATCGCGGCGGCGAGCTGATATTGCTTCGTCCCGACGGCGATCACGCGCTGCGCCGTCGCGGCCGACGACAGGCTCGCGGTCACCGGCGCCGCCGGGAGGAGAGCCGGCGAACGAGCGGTCGGCGCCGTTCGGATCGCCTGGGCCCGCTCGGCCATCGCGTCCGCCTCCCGCTCCAGCGCCGGGTCCGCGTTGATCGGGACTCCGCCGGCCTCCAGGGTCGGCCTCACCCGTCCCTGCTTCTGCTGGACGACGTGCCAGACCTCGTGCGGGAGATGGCGCTCCTGTCCGGGGCCGAGGTGGATCTCGCTCCCCCGCGCATAGGCAAGCGCCTGAAGCCGCGCCGGCTTCGAAGACCCGTAGACGGTCCGTACATCGTCCAGGGAGACGCCGGACAGGGCTTCGACCCCGGCTTTAAGGCTGTCGGGAAGGCCGGTGCGGTTCGCGGTCTCCGCGACGGGCGCCGGCTCGGCCGCGAGGCTTGCCGAGACCCTGCGCTGCGCGGGGTTCCGGGACCGGGCTTGCCAGGGCGGCCGGACGGGCGCGGAGGCGGCGCGAGCCGAGGCGCTCGTCCGCGCCTTCGAAGCGCCCGGTCGGCTCTGCGGGGGGATGAACATGGGCGCTCCTCTCGCCCCGTCCTTATATCAATCCCGGCGGCGGTGGGACCGGGAAACCGCTCCGGGGCGGGGCGGGCGCGCCGCCGCCGACCGGCGGCGGCCGCGAGCGGGCCGCGCCGTCCGCCTCCACCCGCCGCACGGGCGGATCGTCCGGCGGCGGGCTTTACCCTTTGTTAACCATCTCGCCCCGCAGTGGGGCGATGTGGAGACACGCATGAGCCCGCTTCGCCGCTTCCTCCCCCTCCTGCCGGCGCTCGCCGCTCTGGCCGCCGGCTGCCGGCCCATGACTCCGCCGCCCCGCCCGAACGTCAGCCTTACCGTCGAGGCCGCCGAAACCTGGCGCACTCAGGCCGCTCCCGGCGACGTGGCGCTGATCGATTCGCTCTCGGCGCGGTGGGACCAGGCGCTCGCTCGGGCGCGTTCCGCCCGGCTCGGCGGGCGGGTGGCGGCGCAAGGCGCGCTGCTCGATCCGAAGGCGGCCTTGCCTCGCGCGGCGCCGGCGCCCGGCCCCTATGCCTGCCGCGCGCTGCGCTTCTCTCCGGCCGGCCCGAAGACCCGCTGGGAGGAGGCGAAGGGCTTCTTCTGCTTCGTCGGCGCCGAAACGGAAGGGCCGAGCCTGACCGTCGACGGCGGCCCCCGGCGCCTCGGCGGCTATCTGGCGGAGGAGAAAGGGGGAAGGCGGCTGATCCTCCTCGGCGCCGGGCGCGGCAAGGGAGGCCCGCTTCGTGCCTATGGCGAGGATCCGGCGGGCGACCTGGTCGGCAGCCTCGAACGCGTCGGCGATTTCCGCTACCGTCTCGCCGTTCCGGGCCGGAACGGCGACCTGACGGTTTACGAGATGGTCGCGGCGCCCCGCTGAGCCTAGGGAACGGCCGGAAGCGCCGGGATGGGCCGGCGTTCCTCGCGGAGGTTCAAAGGGACGTGCCGAACGCACCGCGCCGCGAGCGCTTCGACGCGATCGTGCTCGGCGCCGGCGGCGCGGGGCTGATGTGCGCCGCGGTCGCGGGGCAGCGCGGACGCTCCGTCCTGCTCGTCGACCATGCCGACGAACCGGGGAAGAAGATCCTCATCTCGGGCGGCGGGCGGTGCAATTTCACCAACCTCGGCGCCGGCCCGGACAATTACCTGTCCGCCAATATGCGTTTCGCCACTTCGGCGCTGAAGCGATACGGGTCCGCGGACTTCCTCGCCCTGGTCGAGCGGCACGGTATCGCCTGGCACGAGAAGAAGCTCGGACAGCTGTTCTGCGACGGCTCCGCCCGCCAGATCGTCGCGATGCTGCTCGACGAATGTGCTCGGGGCGGCGTGGCCCTCCGGCTCGGAGCGCCGGTCCGCTCGGTCGAGCATGGCGACGGCCGGTTCCGCATCGCGCTCGGCGACCGCGAGGCGGAAGCGCCGGCGCTGGTCGTCGCCACCGGCGGCCCGTCCATTCCCAAGCTGGGGGCGACCGGCTTCGCCTACGATCTGGCGCGGCGCTTCGGCTTGAAGGTGGTCGAGCCGCGCCCGGCGCTCGTCCCGCTCACCCTGGGCGGCGAGGAGACCTTGTTCCGCACGCTCTCCGGGGTCGCCGCCGAAGTCGTCGCGCGCTGCGGCCCCGCCGCCTTCCGCGAGGCGGCCCTGTTCACCCACCGCGGCCTCTCGGGCCCCGCCATCCTTCAAGTCTCCTCCTATTGGCGGCGCGGAGAGACGGTGGGGATCGACTTCGTGCCTTCGGCGGAGGCCGGCTGGATCGCCGCCGCCAAGAGGTCGCGGCCCAGGGCGAGGTTCGCCGCCCTGCTCGCGAGCCTTCTGCCGGCGCGGCTCGCCGACACCCTCGCCGAGCGGCTCGCGCTCGCCGGCGATCTCGGCAACATCCCCGATCGCCGCCTCGCCGAAGCGGAGCGGAGCCTGCGCGACTGGCGCTTCACCCCCAACGGCACGGAAGGCTTCGCCAAGGCCGAGGTCACCGCCGGCGGAATCGCCACCGCCGGCCTTTCGTCGCGGACGATGGAATCGTCCGCCGTCCCGGGCCTCTACGCGATCGGCGAAGCGGTCGACGTCACCGGCTGGCTCGGGGGCTACAATTTCCAATGGGCCTGGGCGAGCGGCTGGGCGGCGGGGCAGGCGCTGTAGGGGTCGGACTTCCTCGCCGTCGAGGTGCCGGTCGACGCGGACGGTCGCTCACATGCTCGAAAGGCGCGTCGAGGCGCCCCGCCCCGGGCCGCGGCGAATCAGGCTTGACGCTCCGGCGCGTCCGGCTTGCGCGCGCTGGCGATGACGTAGTGGGCAAGCGAACGCTCCAGCCGCGGGACGACGGCCGGCGAGTCGCGAAAGGCCTCGCTCAGGAGCGCGCAATAAGGGCGCCAGGTGACCGGCTTCACGTCCTTCACCGCCACCCTTTCGAACCCGCATCGCTCGAGCGCCTCCGCATAGGCGGGGAGGGTGACGACGTCGTTGCGCGGCGGCAGAAGTCCCGCCCCGGTCGGCCCCGGATCCGTGAAGAGCATGTCCGCGACGACCAGGGCGCCGCCGGGGCGGAGGACTCGCAGCGCCTCCGAAAAGAAGTCGACGCGGGTGTCGAAATGCTGCGCCGCCTCGATCGACACGACCGCGTCGACGCTTTCCGGCAGAAGGGCGAGGCGGGTCGCGTCCATCGCCGCGCAGGCCTCGACTCCGCGCCGCCTGGCTTCGGCGAGCTGCCTGGCCGAAACGTTGGCGCCGATGACGAGCGCGTCCGGGAACAGGCGCTGGAGGCGCACCGTCCCGGCCCCGATCCCGCAGCCGACGTCGAGGATCGAGCGGGCGCCGGCCGGCACCGCCGAGGCGATCCGGTCGACCAGGGCCTCGCACGCCGTCGCGAGGTCCGAGACCCCCGCCTCCCAATAGCCGACGTTGAAATAGCCGCTGTCGTCGTAGAGCGCGCGCATCCGGGGAGACGCGATCATCGCATCGTAGCGCGCGGCAAAGGCCGCCCGGTCCTCGCCGCCGTTCCCGGCAGCGGCCGGCGGCTCGAAACGGCCGTCCTTCCGGCGCGCGTGGTGGGCCAGAAGCAGGGGAATTTCGCCGGCGACGGGGTAGCTCAACGCCGAACCCGCCCCGCACAGGCTTCGCTCCGCGGGAAGATGGACGAGCGGGTCGCCGGTGATCGGGCAGGCCAGCCGGGCGACCAGGTCCGGGCGAAGCTCCCCGGCCGCTCCGCCCCCGCCGCGCGCCCGTCGCAAAAAGCCGCGAACGGCCCGCAATACCCTGGTCATCGCCCCGCGTCCCCGCACCCGCGCCTCCCCGGCAAGCGACCACGAAGCGACCAAATGGCGGAGACGGAGGGATTCGAACCCTCGGTAGGAGTAATCCCCCTACGGCGGTTTAGCAAACCGCTGGTTTCAGCCACTCACCCACGTCTCCGGCTGCGGCGAAGGGCGGCTATAGCGGCGCCCTCGCGCCGGTTCAACCGCCGGAAAGGGGCCGTTCCGGCGCAAGAACGACTCGCCTCGTCGCCCGTTCATTGCCCAGAAAGCCTCGGGGGGATTAGCTTCGCGCCCGAGCGTTCTGGGGGAGTGAAGCCATGCGTATCCGTTTTCTCGTCGAGCTCGCCTGCGCGGGCGCCCTCGCCACGTCGGGCGCGGCCGGAGCGCAGGTCGGAACGGTCGATCCCAACCTCCCGCCGCCCGCCGCCGCCGCTCCGCCGGCCGCGGCGCAGAAGCCGGCCGGCACCTGGGAGCAGGACGATTATCAGCCGGTCGACCAGGGCCCGCAGGACCCCGGCCCCGACGCGCCCGCGGCGCCCCAGCCGGGCTTCACCCCCGGCGCCGGCCCGTCGGCCTCGGAGCGGGCGAGCGCTTCGATCCGCGGCGACACGGTTCCGCGCAAGGACGTGTTCAGCGCCGCCGAGGGCGTGTTCGGCAAGGGAGCGGAAGGCCTTGGCGACGTGATCGAGAAGCTTCTTCGCGACCAGGGAGAGCCCACCGCCTATATCAGCG
>Ga0070661_100000159_pt1 | contig 55338 bp, 39 predicted proteins | sample KBSC43metaG_FD_64663 | JGI IMG/M metagenome (GOLD analysis project Ga0070661, IMG submission 64663) | Corn rhizosphere microbial communities from Kellogg Biological Station, Michigan, USA - KBS C4-3 metaG | ecosystem: Host-associated > Plants > Roots > Rhizosphere > Soil ... | reverse complement strand
TTGCTTCGCTCCGAGGGCGGCCCGTGCGAGCTCCAGGGCGCGCCGGCGAATCTCTTCGGCGGAATCCGCGTGGGGCCGGATGGCACGCGCTTCGTCTTCCTCGACAACACGGATGCCGGCAAGCCCGTGTCCGGCAAGGTGACGGTCGTCCCCGGCAAAATCGCCACGCCGACCGGGCCAATCTACAACGTCGATCAGAACGGCAATCGCGTGCTCATCAAGGCCGACGCCGCCGCGGCCGCGCAGTCGCCGAACATTCCGCCCTTCGACGTGAGCTACGACCTCGGGCCGCTGGGCGCGAAGGTGCTCGTGATTCCTCCGGGCAAAACGCCGGCGGAGGGCGTGTGGTATCCCAAGGCGCAGAAGCAGGTGGCTCCGGTCGCGTTGCCCGCGGCCGTGCGGCTGACCTCCGCCCTCGAGAAGAGCGATCCGCTCGACGGCAAATGGCAGAAACTCCCGGCCGGGAAATCCCTGCCCGAGCTCGGCGTGAGCGACCAGCGCTACGTGCTCTACCGCGCGCAATTCACGCTTCCGGCCGACGATGCGACGAAGCTCACGAAGCTGCTCGTCAATTCCTTCAGTCGCGACATTGTGTCCGCGCAGGTCAACGGCCAGCTTGCGAAACGCCTCGCTCCGAGCGACGCCTACGCGGCGGCCGCGACGCGCAACAAGGCGACGTCCTTCACCCGCATCGGGCCGAACGACTTCGACAACCGTTTCGACGTTGCCGGCTTGCTGCACGCCGGCGCGAACGAGATCGTGCTGCTCTACGAAAACATCGGCTTCGAGCACGGCTACATTCCGATGGAGGAGTTGAGCGGCATCCGGAAGGCGGGCCTCTCCGCCGATGAGACGGCGATCGCGAAGCCGCTCGACTGGGAGGTCGCGACGGACCTCGGCGGAGTCGCCGCCGGCTGGACGCGCCCGGATTTTACCCCGAAAGACTGGAAAAAAGTCACCCTCGACCCGAGCGAGCCGATCGCGCGCAAGGGCAACGACATCCAGCCCAGGGCGCAACCCGACGCGCTGCTCACATGGTATCGGCTGGAGTTCGACCTGCCGGACAGCGCGGCGGCGAAGTCGATGCCGTGGCGGTTGCTCATCAAGGCTTCCGGCAACGGCTACATGTGGCTCAATGGCCACGACATCGGCCGCCACTGGGAGAAGGGCCCGCAGCGCGAGTATTACCTGCCCGAGTGCTGGCTGAATTTCGGTGGAAAAAACGTGCTCGTGCTCGGCCTGCGCCAGACCATCCACGGCGCGAAGATCGAGGCCGCCGAGGTGTCCCCTTATCCCAATGCGCCGGAGTTGAATTCCGTAGTCAGGTAACTCATGGGACGCGCCGATTCTCTGGCGATCACCCTCTTGGCCGCAGCCCGGGTTGACTCTTTGGAGATAGAATGCCGCGGTCGTTGTCGTTATATATACTTGGTTTTTAATTAATTAACCTTAGGTTTATCTAATGAAAAACCGCGTTTTGCCTGTTGTAATGGTATTGCTGGTTTGCGTATGCGGTGCTCTCCCTAAATTTTGCGCCGCGTCAGGCGTGGAGCGATTTTGCAAATTTACCTTTGTTGATCACCGCGGGCATTCCATAAGGCTGCATACCAATATAATGCACCAATCGCATAGAAGTTTGACGTTTATTTTTGAGACCGGCGAAAAACTGATCTTTAATTTTACTGCCATCCGGGTAGGGCATTTCGTGGCCGAGTCGGCCCGGTCCAAAGACCCGCAAATTATCTTTTACCCATCGCACAGTGCCAAGCCCTACGGTATGGTCGGGGCGGTTTTCGTAACTACCACTAAACCGATAACGGGCCATTTTTCCCACCTTGTCAGCGATGATGATGCTGTACATCTTACCTTAGTGTCGGGATCATTTAGCTTTTAAGCTGCCTTATCGTCATCGTCGATATCTTCAGGCGAAAAGTATGACTTGTCAGAGCCTAGAGCATCATCTTCGCTGACTGCTATTGTTGATCCCAGCGTCTTGTATGAACATCTTGGAATGTTAATATTTTAGGAGTCTTCAACTCATTTTATCTGCAATACGAGTCATTTTGTTTTCAAATGGATTACTCATGACGCATCCACTATAACCGCACAAGCGCGCAGCCATAAGATGAAAGGCGCATCCTAATTTTGGATAGTCAGAAAAGAAATCATTAGGTTCGGATTCGTCTTCGACCCATAGCCAGCCATGCGAAAGTCTGTGACGATGCTTGCCCCAAAGTTCAAATATAGAAACCATCCATTTATCCCAAGACAAACCCAGCAGGTCATTTGCTAACTTCCAAGTGGCAGCTGTTGCGGGATTGTCCGAGGGGTCAGAATCCGTTATTAGTTTTGTCATGCCGTCTAATACGGCACAAATCATGAGAAGCCGCGTCGAGTTTGGCACATTGGAGGAAGCTGTGCAGCGCACATGCCAAAGAAGATTTAGAAGGCGCGTTCTCTGGCGCTCACTAAGATTTCTGATTCCGTCTGCAATACACGGAATTATCGCATGAATAGGGTCTTCGGGATTTGACTGCAAATGATACCACATTGAGTTGGAAACCGGAGCCAAATAGGTAGTGGGAAGGTTGAGCTGAGGGCAAATCCATCGCTCTACGATGATGTAATTTACTCGAATCTCTCGATAAACTGGCCACGGATTAAATCCAAAGCAGAAACCGACGGCATTTCCAATAGACTCAATAATGGCAGTCGCATCTTCTATTTTTACCCGCCCACTTGAAAGCTTTTCACCGAACACATGAAGATGAAGCTCTTTGTTTTTTTCAACAAGCGCCCCCTTGTATCCATCCCCCTGAAACTGATGTGTATCAAGAGTTGAATTTGTGACGGAACCAACAAAGTCATTCTCCGACACAGTTTTCGTTCCGGCGTTCGGAATTAGCAACTCTGGACCGTGATATATAAAATGCGCACTGAAGGCTGGCCGCTCATCATCCGGCTTTTCGGATTTCCTTCCGAGCATTTTAGAGACTTCTGCGAATGTATTAAGATCGGTTCCTTCTGGAATTAGCTGTAGCCGATGAGATTTCAACGTTACAGTGCTAGTTCCTCTGCTTCTAGTTGAATTATGCGACGGAGGAAAAACATCCTCGCAAATAAATGGAATTTCGCCATTGATTTCTCCAGTAATCTTTAAACAGTCTTTTTTTGTATAATAACCATTTCCCGCCTTCACCTGCAATTCTTGAGGGAAATCAGTTTGAGGAAGATGTAGCTCAAAAATAAAATCGCCTTCTCGTGAGGACAATATAGCCGGAGCAATTAATTCTCCTGCTGAGCAGGATATTTTCAGCCGAGGAACAATCACACTCAGGCTCTCTTGTAACAAGGGTGCAAAGATGGTTTTGCGGGCTGCTGTTTCCATGATGTTTCAATAGCCAGTAATAGAAGAGTGGCAAGGATGTATTCGGGACGCTCTGATCTCTTGGAAAATGTTCAGGAAAAACGAGAATGAAGAATGATTTCCATAACTTACCTTGCGTGAAAAACGGATGCGTAGTTTTTAAAAAACCGCACCTTCCTCTAAACGTGTCAAGGGAAAGTGTTAATTTATCGGAAGTATTCTCACGAAATCGCGTCTGAACTTCGGAAGTTTAAGGTTCAGATCAATAGGTGTATTCAAATAATCATCTTTGACGTTTTACAGATATTTGCTCTGTGGGAAATTCCATAAAAGCTAATTTAACTGTATTCAGGAAATCAGTAGATTTTTTTGGTTCAAATCAGCTAAAGATAAAAGGGTGGAAACATTATTCTTTCAGAGTAATTCTAGCCCGATTTCAGTTGCGATTCTCGTTCGAGTCTCAACGACCAAGCAAGAAACGGCTCAGCAGGTCAAAAGGAGCGATATTGCTTCCTGAGCAGTTCAAAGCGAAGCACAGAGACATTATACGCCAATTGAAGGCAGGTCAGTCTGTGCGCAATGCTGCCAAAATCACAGGCAAGGGGTATCCACGGTGCAAAGGGTTCGCCGATTATTTGGCCTTCCGAGTGACAAACTGAGACCAGTCAACACAGGTCGGGGTGTTGCTCAATAACTTTCTGACAGATTTTCTTTCGGTGCCCTTTCTGTTTTGTTAGCAATGAGCTATGACCAGAGAAGAACGCGCTAGAAAGCTCTCCGAATTTAGAGCACGTATAAGAAGTGGCGAGTGGCGCACCGATATTCAAGAACGTCGTGATTTACTCTCGGAAGTCGTTCCTCTTTTGAACTTCAATGAAGTATATTATTCTAACGCTTTTCCATTGGCGGATATTCTCGGACGCCCAGGTTTTTCCAGCAACATGTATGAGACGACAGAGGCACAACTTGATACAATTTTGGGTCAAGCAATAGTAGAGCTTCAACATGACCTTACGCCCAAGGAGGCATCGGCCAACAATTCAATCTTACTTCCGCTGACGGAAAAGGAAGGAGTCGTTTGGTTTCTGAGAAATTGCGCTGTTTCCACGCATATTAAACTCTGGGCAATGGTGGGAGTTATTTGTGCGACAGCTTATGCGCTGGGGCGGAATGATTTTTTCGTGCAACTTGTCGAGCTTGTAAAGAAGGCGGTGAAGCCATAGTGATTTAATTTTTATAGGTGTTCAAATGATTTCTGGAGAGACATTTGACGATTTGAATAAACGCTTAGTTCCCCCTCAGGTCGAATTTAAATTAAGTCCTAAATGTGATCGTCTCTTCGACTTCATACCAAATCAAATAGCCCCACTGCAACCTTTCCGAAGTTGAATGTCGGTTTCCTTGTCGTCCTTGCTCGTGAGGAACGGTCTGGCGCGCATCTAGGGCGTCCCCTACGGCATTGCCTGACCGAATGAAAGCTGCGACCTACATCGAGCGATTGCACCACTACGAGGCGAAAGCGAAAGCGGAACGGGTGGACGGATGGAAATGACAGCTGCTTGGGGACGATTTAAAGGTGAATCGTGCAGAGGTTGTTGCCAGCAAGGGATGTGGGAAATAAACGTTGTTTGTGAATGAGGATGATTTCTACGTCGTTGTTTCTGGTAAAGTAGAGGGGCCGTTTTCTCGCTCGGAAATTGACGATCTTCATGGGGCACAGATCATCACTGGGAATACCAAATGCCGTCGCTCCGATGAGGCGTAATGGAGCACGGTGGATGATCTTGTTCCGACGGCGAAATGGGTGACGAGTCCGCGAAAGCCGCCACGCTTGTCCACGGCGTCCCTCCCTATTGCCGATTTTTCAAATTGCCAAGGCAGGGGAGACGTAGCCGACCGCTGCATTTTAGCGGGCTGGATTTGCGCGGCTGTAACCGCGTTGACGGCAGCCGCCCATAAGGGAGATAGAACTCGCTCAGGGACGATTCCCGCGTGGCGAAGATGGCCTTGTCGGAGGTGTTCTCCAGCTCCACACGGAAAATCAGCGTCTCCTCTTCCTCGAACCTCCAAAGGTCGCGAATGTGAACGGTGAATCCGTCGTAGTAATTCGTGATGCTCGGCGCGGCATGGAGCACGCCCGCGAGGGCATACACCGCACGCGACTCTGAATCTCACGACCCTTGTTGCCTCAAAAGTAAATGGCACCGAAGGAGTCGTTGACTCACAAGTCATGACACCGAGGTTTTCTGAGATTGTTTAGGAGGGCTGACGTATGATAGAATTTGCAATTTGGTCTAATCTCTCCCTGGGGAAATCCATCTCTAGGAACTCGGCAATATTATTAGCTGTCTCAAATGGGTTTGAATTTAGGTCGGAGCAATTTACTTTGAGGTGTGTTCGCGGCAGGAGAAACTCATGCAGTTTATTCCAGATTTCGACTTGAATATTTTCGCTATCCTTTGGCCAACCAGGCCAGCTTGCCCTATTGAGAGACAGAATTGATTCTTCAAGCGGTCTGTAGCTCCAAATAAATTTAGTGTCATTCCCCCAAGACCTCACTAAGTCTTCGATACACAATGCAAGCAAAGGGTGTTTCAAGCCGATCACGTTGCATTTACACTTAATAGCTATTTTAAGAAAATTTTTGAAATACGCCCGTCGCTCCGCTGGGCTCGAGGTATCGACGAACCTGGGCTCCCACCACCAACTTCGCAAACGCGCTGAAGTGACCTCGCACTCGTAATGATCTTTATATAGAGATATGCCCATGGAGACACCCATTTCACAGAGCAAGTGGGCGGTGGCAGATGACCCCGAACGGTATAGGCCTAAGACAACAACCTTCTTTGGGTCCTTGGTCGATTTTTTCACGCGATTGTTTTAAATCTACCATCTTGAATAAGGCAAGCCGCGTGTTGCAACCGCGCCGGGCGAAATTTTTCGTTTTCTATAAGTAGCATAAAAATCACACGGTTATTTAGTTGCCTGTAAGGTAGATCTGGACTTGAGGTGCTCTATTCTCCAAACGCAGGCCGCAATCAATAAAGAGGGATTTTCCCATTTTTCGTAACTCTTCCCCTGTCGAAAACTCCCAGCCCGATATTCCTTTACGCGTATCGCAGGCAAGAGGCAGTAGCGGAATTAATAGCGCTGTCTTATACAAGGAAAAACCGTCCCCACTCCATGCGACTTCCACAATCTCTTTGCCCTCTTGGACTTCCCATCTCAGGTAAGCTCCGTCGAGGCTTCCCGCAGAAATTGTGTCAGGGCGCATTCGACTACGGGAAACTCCTGCAATGGACGCAGCGGATTCCGGTAAATTGCTCATCTGACCGATGAGCTTATTCGTTGCGCCCAATGTCGGCAGGATATTACTGTTAATGAAAAGAATATATTCTGAACCCATGGAGCGGATGACTTCCGAATAAACCTCCGCTTTCAGTCTGTGTCTCATTATCTGGGCATGCTGTTGCAAGTCGGGAACAACGACGAGTTCCAGAGAGCAGTCCCGCTTGTTTTTCTCCATTCCTGGCCAAGAGTATTCCAAGAGAGTTTCTGTTTCGGAATCCTCTGATGTAGCCCAAACAAAGTGAGTGTGCGGCGGAAAAGCTTCGTTGGAATACCAATTGAGTAATTGCTCTTGCTCAGAAGTCCATTTTCCATCCCACAATGTAACAACGGTTAGAAGAACTTCGGGCTTAGCCCATGGAAAAAGGGTGGAGCCCAGATTTTCTGAATCAAGTGCTTGCGCTACTGGCTGTTGTGCTATGCCCGATCCAGTTTGGTGTGCGTGATTTATTTGGATAATTCCTACGTCCGCACCGATTCGACATATAGCATAGCGATTTCGAGGGAATTCTACGCCGAGGCAATCTAGGGATTTACGGATATAGTTATTGGAATCGTCAGATCCATTGCCGAGATTCAGAGGCCCAAAACAGACTACGGTGCCTGTTGACGAAGCAAGATCCAAGGCCGAGCGCAAGTCACTGATCAACGACTCTTCATCTCGACAGCCATCGATCAAGATAAGATCATACCGATTGCCTGATGCCAGATAAGAATTAGCTTCTGAGCTCCCGTTGGAAGCGGAGAACCGCTCGAGAGAAACATCCACTCGGTGCCTCGTGGCGCAAGAAAGCGTATGAAAATAGGACGTTGGTCGCGCGGTCAATTCCAGATATGATGTATAACTCTGCCGATGCACCAGCCATTGAAGCATTTCCCCCATGTTGTAAAACTGCAACCCGGGCGCTCCGACGTGTCGCCAAGTGGAACCGACATTACTTGTATAATTATTTTCTAATTTTTCGACATACCATTGGGAAATCTTCCGGACCACGCCTTCGGGGCTATCGACGACATCAGAAGATACTTGGGGAAACTCCTTAGCTGGCGACGATACGAGCCATTTGACAGGATGCCACATGCCTTGATGCACAGGAGAGTGCTCAGGAAGTTCCCGCGAAGAAATGTTCCATTGTGCCAGCGGATTTGAAACGGCCCCAAAGCCTGCCGCACAGGCGAGGGTTCCAAATCTCAGTTCGGCATTGCAACATCCGAGATGCTCCCACGGGACCCGGTCACAGACGGCGCTAAGCACATGATCTTTCATCATGAGAAAGCAAAAGGGGACTAGACCCAAGGCAAATGGCTGTAGATCGTCTGGTAGAGTTTTCACCGTAGAGAACCAGAACCATTCCCAATCGCGATGGGGCCAACGCGTCGATGCGGCGACCAAGTCGAAGTCCCAGACGTGTTCGAAAAACTTTTCCACCGGCATGCCGCAGTAGGCGTCCCACTCGACGACAACCCAACGGTCACAATGTTCCCGTCGATTAAGATACCAAGAGTAGAGCAACACATCAGCGATGCGCGACTGCATTTTCCATTTCCAGTTGTGTTCTTCCCAAAACGGTCCTTGCGGCAAATCGCGGATGGAATATCCACCGGGGAAGGGCTCTCCCGCGCTTACGGTTACAATGGTCGCTTCGGGATTCCAGTCCCGAAAAGATTTCAAATTATTCTCGGTGATTGCGTCTACCTGATGATGAAGAAAAACAATCCCTACCATATTGCGTGTGTCGATAATGTGGAACTTCAGTCGCATTGACTCAACACGACGCCCTCCAAAAAACGAGGAAAAACTTGTGGCGACGCTTCTTCTTCTTCGCCGCATCCACAAATTGGATTGATCCAATGATGAATCCGCTATACGGCCTTTCTCCCAGCGCCGGTTTCAACGTCATGCTCAATACACGTTTACCTTTTAGCGGAGCCTTCGTCCTCAACCTTCCAGAGGCGCAAGAGCGGCGCAATCAGATGCAGGCGATGCTCGGCGAGCACAGCATTCCTTTCGAGTTCATGCCTGCGGAGCGGAGCCGGCATCCAGATCGGAAGATGTCAGGGGTCCTAGGCTGCAACTGGACCCATGCGAAATGCGTCCGTGCGGCCAAGGATCTGAGTTGGGAAACGGTCTTGATCATCGAAGACGATGCCGTCTTGCATCCGAAATTCTATGAGCTATTGCCGGATTTATCTACTCTAGAGAGAATTGCTTGGGATGTCTTCTATTTCTATCATTTTACCGATAACTCCTGTGTCGGACTGAAAACACCTGTGCGCATCACAAGGATCAACTATTCGATCTGGTCGCATTTTTACGTGGTTCACTCCCGTTTTTATGATGATTTTTTGAAAAGAGCTGTGACTTCCGACTGGTATTCAGATCGACTGTTTCGCGGGCAGCCTTACCGCCTCTACGGCCTCACAGCAAACCTCGTCGGACAAGCCCCAGGCAAGAGCTTGATTGACGGTCAGCAATATTTAAATGTGCGAGGGCTGTCCTTCTGATTACGGATACTGAACGGGGATTCCCACTCAACGCGATCATTCCGTAATGGGCAACTATCTTATTTTCACGTTTCGGAATGGTTTTCTCGACATCCGAGAGCTACTTCAATGGCCGGAACGCGGCACGAATACCGCGGAACTGCTGAGGAACTATATGTCTTGGCCCCGCGGATGCTTGAAGGAAAGAGCGGCATCGCTTTCTACGGCGATAATCCGCCAAAATTGAAAGACACCGAGGGATTCGATCTTGCCTTCAGTTCTGTGAAGGCGTTGGGAGTGGCGAATCGGATTCTGCCATTGCCTGATCCGTATTCGATTAGTTGGAAATGGGTCGGAAATCCGGAGCCGGAGTGTCTAATGCGGGAGTTTCTTTCCAACAATGCTCCTCCGGAGAGCGAGAAGATGTTTTGGATCGGCGCGAACACTCATCCCGTGCGTAAAAGCGCTCGTCGCGTGTGCTCGGAAGTATCCAGATATTTTGGACGCGTCGATCATGGGATGGCCTTCCCGAGGGAATGGATACCAGCATTAAGGTCGGAAGGTCTTTCTCGCGGAGCATCAGAGATATAAGTATCTGGTTGACTGCCAAGGGGTTGGTTATTCTGCCCGCCTCAAATGGCTGCTGTCCACGGGCGTCCGGTTTTTGTCATTGATCGACACTCCGTAGAGTTCTGGCACGAGGAACTTGTTGAGTGGAGGCATTTTGTTCCTGTCAAAAGAGACTTATCCGATCTATTGGAGAACTACGTGAAACTCGAGGGAGACGCCGCCCTGTATGCCCATATCTCCGCGGGAGCACGCGAGTTCGCGACCCAGACGCTTTTTGTCAAAGATCAACTGAGAAAATGTGCCTGCGTATTGACGGCTCGACGAATGAAAAACGTGGGCGTTCTAAGTTCTTGATTAAAAGGCCATTTTGACTTTGAGATGGGAGGCAGATTTTCTCGTTTGTCAAAAAGATGTAAAAATTTCTTGCATCATTCTATCGAAACAAATAGGACGCAGAACATGTCCGCCCCAGAAGAATCCAATTCACCAGAATTTCCCATCGAGCAACCTCCAGCTCCTGTAGTCCCATCTTCGGGCATGACTCGACGATCGTTCATTAAAAGGACCGGAGCCGTTGCAATCGTTTCCGTCTTGGCAATCGGGGCATTCCAAACGGAAGCGTTTGCCTCAGACGATAACGGAGAGTATTACATCCAACTGACAATGGCTGACGACTACAACCATTCTCTGGATCGATACACGAGTTGGTTCGAAACACATTCTATAGAGGTGGGAGGGTACGGAGAAACTCCAGACCCCCTCATGGAGGGCGAGAGAGCTACCGAACAAAAGGTAGGGAAAAAAGCTAAAGCTTGGAAAGTCACAATTCGCGACTTTGGACAACATAAAAACGAAAGCACAAATGAGGTGCTTGCAGCGCCTCAACCGAAAGATTTAAAGCTAAGCGTTTCACTAAGTGGAAATAAGCTTGTCATGCAGGGGTCGGGGGGCGAGCTTACGGCGGAAGAGGGGATGAAAATGGGAGCCAACATCGTTATTGAAGGTAATAATAGCGAAAACGGAACTGCAACGTTCAATGTCCGTGGGGCATTTACCGAGCGCTCAATGAGCGGGCTGGGCGTACATATAAACGCCGGCCCGGTAGAGCTACAGTTCACAGGATCAGAAGCGATAAGTCATGAAATCTACACTAATTTAACCTACGCATTCAAAGTGATTAAAACGTGAGGTGCGCACAGCTCGTTCAGATATCCGCCGTTACGCTGTTAGTTGGATTGCTCGTCGCTTGCGGTCCAGCTGCTGCACCGCACGCACCCGCCGACAAGGAGGTAAGTCAGCCTCCCCCTCCTGCAGCGCGAGTCAAAGTTGTCACGGCACCCAACATCGAAGAAAGAAAGGAGAAAGCCCTCAAAAATCCTCGTTCGAACTGGGCAGAATTAGTTGCGATGGGGAGCAACGATTTTCGTGCGGCCCAGAAAATCATTAACGACTATCCGGGCTTTAACTTATACGAAAAGGACAGGGCTATCAGAGATCTTGCAAAAGACATAGGATACAATCATTTAGAAAAAGTAGTTTCTCTCATTTCCGAATTGCCGTCGGCGGATGCTAAGAATGAAATTGCGCAGATTGTTACTCTTCATTGGGCGGAAACTGATTCTTCCGCTTTATTAGCATATGCTGGGAAACTTGCGCCCGGGGAACTAAAAAATTATTCTTACAAAGCTTTGGTAAGTCAATCATTAAAAACTGACTCCTTTCAGGATGTTGCAGCGCTTTTAACGGCGATGCCGTTTTCAGCCGCTCGATCGAGTGTAATTTCTGATGCAAGCCGCATCTGGTCTGAAAAGGATATTAACGGCGCCTTGTTGTGGGCAAATTCATTAAGCTTATCAGAAGATCGACGAGCCGCCATGCTTTCCGCAATTCCTGCGATTGCGATACAGAAGGGAGCGACGACCCTCGCTGAGGTGGCAAATTTATCGGACGACAATAGTATTAAAATAGCGTGTATCCAGGCGATGGCGAACTTGTTCCCCGCTGACATACAAGCACAAAAAGCCTCTGAATGGGTATCATCACTTCCAGCTAACCTACAGTCTATTGCTGTTTCTGAGCTTTTGGCTAAACATGGTATAAATAATCCTAACGAATGGGGGGAACTTATATCTTCACTCAAAAACCAAGGACAGAGGCAAGCAGAAATGAATAATTTCGTTACAATGATAGCGCAATCAGATCCTCAGAAAGCTGCGACCTTTGTGATGAATATATCAACTCCGAGGGAACAAGAGGCTGGCATTGATATTTTAGTGAACAAATGGTATGATGTTGATTCTGTAGCTTTAAGTAGTTGGATATATTCCCTTTCAAAGGGCCGTGTCCAAGATGCCGCGCTTGTGAAATTAGCGGGAAAGCTGCTTCTTTCGGATGACAAGGAGGCGGCTCAAGAGGTGGTGGGAGATATTACAGATATAAGATTGAAAAATAAAATCACAAAGCAGGTGAGTTCGTTCAAGCGTTATTAGCCATGGGAGACGAGGAATTTGACTTATTTGTGCGACGGTGGTCTCTGCGTTTATTTATCGCTGGCATAACTCTCCCCGTCCTTCTTTACCCGCTCTCATTCTATTTTTGGGGAAGTGAGGCTCAAAAATTCAGTATTTCTTTTGCGGTGGCCTGTTTCGTTGCATCAGGACTTACCTTTGTTTGGCGACCGCGAAAATAATATCGCCGCAGCTGTTTGGTGGATACTGAGCTCCAGTAGAGCAGCGATCAAATAAGGTATGCTCAGGCGGTAATCCCACGGGCTTTCCCCATAATATCGCTTACCCCTCCATCCTGAAAAGATATATAGGGTCTTATCACATAAGAGCATCCGAAAGGATGAAGGTGCTCCCCCATCCATACATCGATTTCACAGTTGGATTTTCTCAGACATTTCAACGCTGCTTTAATCCCAAGCTTAGAATACAAAATGGCTGTGGTTTGATAAGCGCCTGTCAATCGATCCAAATGATTGGAAATTTGAAACGGCGGCCTGAAATTGGCAGCTGAAAAATATAGCTGGAGCCATCCTTGGGGTAACTCATGCAATGCCCGTTGATAATGGTCGCGCCACTCATTAATAAAATGCATGTCATCCTCTATTATGAGCAAAGAACGCAAGTCTTGTTTATATGCATTTTCTAAGCATTGTAAATGGGCGCGCCGGCAACCGACAGTACCTCGTAGAAATGTTGGAGCTAGTTTAAAAGTGTGTAAGTCCACTCCAGATATTTCATCGGGGTCGATTTCGTCATCAGCCACCCGCATACCATCAATAAATCGATAGTTGACGCCATGTCGGCGCATCATGGCATCGATCCGTTCGCGGCGATCCGTTCGCTCGGGGAGGCTGATTACCACAACATCATCGGCAAGTAGAAGCTTTCCAGTGGTATTTTTACGCATCTGGACGCGATCAGGAATTCGAGAATGCTCTGAAATATATTGGTAGACATTTGCCTCTTTCCACCCTTGCTTTTCCAAATCTCTCCATTGACCGGAATTTTCTACATCCAGGATTTTATGCACCAAGAGAGGCAACCCTTCGAGATTGGAATTCGCGGTTTCTGGTGTAGCGGCTATTGCCTGTAGAGTCTGTGAATCGAAAATTCCGGAAACGCGGGTGGGTATGAAACGATTGCCTGTCGTAGCCAATTCATCAGTTGCGGCTTGGGACCAGCAGAGTTTTGTGGCCCTTTCCTCATTCCCACTCTCGTCCGGCCACAGCTCTGCCCCTGGGAGAGCTGCAACGGTCGCGGGGAGGAATATGATATGCGGTGTCTTGCATTGCTCGGCAATCCAAGAGAGTAGCCACGGTAGGTTATCGGCTTTCGTATTGGAAAGGGAGACCACGCGTGTTGACTCTGTTATCCCGGGTAGCCACACATCCTCGACGGGAATATCAATCAGGATGACTAGGATCTGAGTATTCGCAGAAAATCTCCAGCTTAGCCAATTTCTCTGAAAATCGCCGATGTCGACTTCCGGAACAATCGTGACTACAGTTACATCCGTCGCGATTCGAATTTCCGCAGCCATCATTTGAGCTACTTCCGCTTCTGCGATCGACCATGCCTCCCAAGCTGCATCCGTCCACTCCGCGGAATTTCCGGAGCAAAACAATATCTCAGCCCTAGGGGCATTCCCTGCAAAAACATTTGCGGAAATCGAGCGAACCGACGAAAAAACAAAACCTCCAGACCCATCTCGCTCGATCAGCATCGGTTCGCGGAGATTCACCTTAGATACAGGTGTAGTCTCGGCGAATGAAGTGGCCCAAAAGCGAGTCGGAAGCATTCCCGGCTGAAGGACCAATGTGCGCCGAAAAGGCTGTGTGGCTATAATATCGATGAAGCGGACTAGAAGCTCGTCGTCCTCCGGGGGCTCTCCCAGCAGGTTTATCTCTGCGCCTAGTCGCGAGGCGGAAATCATGAGTGACGGATTTTCCTCTCCCCAATAGTAGACTGCAATGGCACCGTTCCACTGTCGGCGAAGTGTATATAGGGTAATAAGCAAGTTCTGCAAGGTTCGTGGGGGAGCGATTAGAATAACACCCATTTCGGCGTTGCCTTCACTCCTCCTTGCATATTGCGGTAGCTGAATCCTGTCGTCTGACCATCGCTTCCACCAAAAACCGGTTTCAGTAATCCCATCCGGGGTGCCAAGAAGTAGCGAGATCGTAAAACTTGCCTCTTTCCATTGAGGCATTCCAAAGAGATCGCCACAAATAACGGCTGTATCCGATAGCTTCGGAATCCACCGATGAAGTGCCTGCGGCATCCAATCTGGCGCGATTTCACCAGGCAGATAAAGTAAATCGACGCTTCCATCTGGAATCGCTTTAATGTTCTCATTGCTGTGCTCACCGACGAAATGAAGGCCGGTTAAGCCTTTTGCCTCTTGCTCAATGAGTTGTCGAAGAACGATGTGATCGTCCTCTCCGAGGCGAAACCCGATTGCAGCGTGAACCATAAAATGATCCACCAGATACGTCTGCTGGAAAGACGCTGCGATCTCGCACCAGCGGTTCCCAGGGAAGTAGCCAATGACAGCGGCTGTTCCCGAAGGGCCGCTTACATTTTCACGAAGCCCTGATGTTTTTAGCATTTCGACGGGAACTCCAAGGCCATTCTGCTCAGTGCTTCCTTCAAATTCAGGAGTTCGTCGCTTCGTCCAGTTTTTGAAGGGTTTCCCAACATGGATGACGGACATCGGGAGAAGCCGCCGATGATCCTCGCCGAAGGCGGAGGAGAAACGAATGTCGTCATGTGAGCGGTCATCATCGCCGGGCTCCCGGGCCAAGTATCTATTGGGAGCGTTTTCCAAGCTGAAAAGATTAAAATATCCCAGCACACGCGAACTCCGTGCGAGCAAGGTTGTCCAAGGCTCGCAGCGCTGGATTTGCTTAAAGGCGGAATACTCCTCAATTACTTTTCGTCCCGTCACGCCGTAGAGACAACCGGGTTCAAGAGAAAGACCGCTCAACCGCTGTCGAAAAAAACGGGGTAGAAAGATATCGGCATCCAGAACCAATGCCCATCCTTTCTGCTCCAATAACTCAAGCGCTTCGTTGATGAGAGCCCATTTTGCGTTCACCGCGTGAAAGCCGGTTCCGTCCGGCTTTACATGACGAGAGATGACACATTCCATACCATATCGAGCGCAGACTTCCTGCGTTTCGATGTCCCGTGGCGCAGTGACAACAACCCATCGATCAAAATGGCGCCGGTTTTCCGCAACGGCAGAAAGGAAGTCCGCGTAATTAATGCTGATCGTAACTGCCTGCAATTTCATGATAACCCATGCTGCCAGTTGTAAATCCAGTGCTGCTCGCCAGTCACCTGCAAATCAATCCCATAGTGCGCCGGATCATAGGCAAATTTCGCGGGGGCGGGATACGACCACAGCCCTCGGTCAAGCGGCGGGGGATATACTTCCCGCGCTCGGCCCAGAAAGGCGGCCCACCAATACAGAATATTTTGTGAAAAAGCGACTTTTTGAAACGAGTGGATGAAAAGAAAATCACATGTGGCACCTTGTGCATGCACCGTAGCACGCAAATCGCAGAGATTATTAAACAAGTCATGATCGGGTCGGTCCGTCACAAAATGAAGATTTTTATGAGAGACATTTTTGACCAAATAACGAATCTCCTCCTCTAAAAGTGCGGTGTCTTTCAATGCGAGATCATTTTCTGACGGGAAGCTATCTGTGCTTTCCGCTATCGCTTTTATGCCTTCGAGGTAATTACTTAGATAGAGGCAAACTACGAAGTCAGAAGAAGAGCGCGTAGGAAGCGGATTTCCGAGTTTTAGCCACTCATTTTTGACGACATCGCGGATGTCGGTAACATATTCGAAACGCTGAAAGCTGCCTCGCAATGTCAATTTACTTCCAGGTGGATATGCAAGCTCTTGTGGGTCAATTGCCCGCCCGGAATAAGCGTCTCGAGGCCAGTGGCCTTCCCAGACGGAAACCGGGCTGATGAGTTTCTTCCCGGAGAGTGGGCCTGCGTTCGGGAATAGCAATGTTGGAACCGCGGAAAGTTCGTAGTTCCATGCTCTTGCCATTCGACGAGCAAAGCAATATTGGGATATCGCCTCGCCCAATGACTTCGGTCTGAATACCTGTATCATTGCGCCGTTTTCGTCTTATATTGGAGGTGGTCATGTCGTAATTTTTCAAATTCCGAGAGTGCCATTCCAATGACTTGATCCATGTTATAATAGCGGTAAGTTGCAAGGCGACCAACAAAACTCACGGAACGCTCCGCTTCAGCGCGTTTACGGTATTTTTCGTAGAGCATGTAGGATTCTTTGGTAGGGATGGGATAATAGGGATCATATCCTGGACCAAAGTCTTGGGGATATTCTCGAACAATCGTTGTGAAGGGAAGCTTTTGTCCGGTAGCGTGCTTGATTTCCACAATGCGCGTGAATTGGTGGTCGTTTGGGTAGTTTACCTGCATCGTTGGTTGAAAAAATTCGGTCTGGATGGTTTCAGGCTCGAAACGGAGTGAGCGATATGGCAGTCGTCTGTAGCAAAAATCGAAGAATTCGTCTACCGGTCCGGTGTAAATCATGTGCCGCCACTTCAAAGTCGACGGAAGATCGCGATAATCGGTATTCAGGCGAATTTGGATGTTCGGATGCTCAAGCATCCGCTCGAACATCTGGGTATATCCATCTTTTGGTAATGCTTGGAATTGGTCGTTAAGATAGCGATCGTCACGATTTGTGCGAATCGGGATGCGACCGCAGATGGAAGCATCCAGTTCTGAGGGATCACGCTTCCATTGCTTGCGTGTATAGTTCTTGAAGAACATTTCATATAATCGCCATCCGATTTGCGATACGATGACTTCCTCCGAGTTCACTGGTTTTTCGATAGGCTCGCGCCATTCAGCCAATACACGCTCCATCTCCTCCGAACTTGATGGCCGCTCTATGAGTTGCTCAAACGTATTTAGATTGATCGGAAATTGCCAATATCGCCCGTGTGTCCATGAGAGAATTTTGTAATCGACCGAGTGCCATTTCGTAAACCGACTTAAATAATCAATGATTCGCCGGCTATTGGTCCGAAAATAATGAGGTCCATAGGCATGTAACAGAACTCCCGCAGCATCATAGTGATCGTGTGAATTGCCTCCAATATGGTCGCGCCGATCCACGACGAGGCATTTTGCTGCGCATTGACTGGCAAGTCGCTCAGCCAGCACCGATCCAGCGAATCCAGCGCCTACGATTAAAAAATCAAAGAACCGGTCATTCATCGGAGCGCCTGTTTTCAATTCATCTTCAAGGGGCTCTCAGAGGTAGTGCGACTTCAGTTTGATCTCAAGTCAAGAAATAGGGCGTTCGCCTGTATGAGAAGAAGCTGTTATGGTTTCCGTCTCGAGCCTATCCGGGAGTTTGTGTTCGGGTCAGAAAGAAGAAAGAAGACAGAGATGCCTCAAAGAATAGCAAAGAAGCAGGCAGGCGACGAGTTGATTGGGCAGAGTATGGAACGAGCCTCGAGGCGGGTTTGGGAGAGAAGGGACTGTTGGCGGCGCTCAAGCAGCGCGTCGTGGAACGGGCGCTGGCCGGAGAGCTGACGCACTACTTGGGCTACGACCACGAGGAGAAGCGCCCGGACGAGGCGGCCATCCTGATCGCGGTGGCCGATGGACTCAAGGGCTTCCCGGAGGCGATCACCACGGCGTTCCGGAAACGAGCGTTCAGAGTATGTCCGCCAGAGCCACCCCTACCACAACGCCTAGTCCGAATCCTTTATCGGCACCCTCAAAACCGAGATGCTCCAAGACGGCTGCTTCATCGACAAGCGCGACGCTCGAACCGAAATCCTCGACTTCATCGAAGCCTATTACAACACTCTCCGCAAACACTTCTCCCCTCCATTACCAATCCCGGCCCAATTCGAGGCCCATCTCTACTCCCTAAACTAACAAAAATACTGGTCCGAAAATCAGTTGCATCTCAAGCTCCTGGTTCGCGAACTCGGCTGAAATGTTATCCACCATGAAAGAGGAAGTTTTAGAAGTTGTTCCTGCTGTTAGCGGCGGAATAGGAAATCAATTATTCCAAATCACCATGGCGCACATATTCGCCCGTCAAATCGATGGAATTGTCGCCTTGGATGAGGGCATTTGGACTTCAGGCGGGCAAGGTATGAAAACCAAGAGCTATGCTACCGGTTTGCTCCGCAAGTTCCGACGAACCACCCTGCGGCGAGATGCCCATGTCGTTCACGAGCGCCAATGGAGACCTGGACACAGGCCGAAACTCGATCTTCCTCGAGGCGTAAGTCAGGTTTGCATTCGCGGATACTGGCAGCTTCCGGCCTTGTGGGAATGCGAGCAGGATGAGATTCGAAGCCTGTTTCAATTTGAGGTGAATCGGAGCTTCCGTGCCGGCGTTCATTTCAGGGGTGGCGATTATATCCGAGCGCACTTGCCATACCACCCGTATCACCAGCAACCGGGGGCTCTGTATTACGAGGAGGCCATCGCTAACCTCTCAACATTTCCTGATTTCTATACAGACGATTTCTCGCTGCTGAGCCGGATCATGCCTGAGGTGTCTCCTGTTCCGGGCTCGGAAGCCGACCATTTGTCCGGTATGGCTGCCTGTGCCGAGCTTGTGCTATCGAAATCCACTTTCGCTTGGTGGGCCGCCTTTCTGGGCAAGGTTCCATTCGTCATCATGCCTGCGGCGTGGTTTTGGAAGCGCGAATACCAGCCGTCGTGGGCAATGAGACTCGACGGATGGAAGGTATTTTCTCCGAACTCAACCTTGTGGAATTTCCATCGATGGCAGTCCGCCCCAAGTCCCGGTGAGGACATGAAAGAACTTTATGAAATGTCTCCCAAGGAGTGGTCTCCGTGGAATCACAAAGCTGAGATTCTCAACGACCTGATTTGCCTGACTGGAGCCGTCTCCTATCTTGAGATCGGCTGCGGAAACGGGGAAAACCTCCGAGCCATCGAATGCAATCGAAAGATCGCCATCGATTCCTTGCCAGAGGCGAACGGATGCGATACGGCGCTGCACCGGGTGGAGCCGCATGAGTTCTTTCTAGATTCTTCGCAGACATTCGATGCGATTTGCCTTCGCAAGGTCCCCGTCGAGTCGGAGTTCGGAGACGTTCTGAAGATGGCGATCAGAGCCCTGAATCCTTCCGGCCTGCTCGTTTGCGATGGATTGAAGGAGCTAGGACGCTGGCAGAACTGGTATGATTTCCTCTCGGAACATCCTTTGTTTTTTAGTGTGGAGATTGATTGCGAACAGGGCATTGGGATCGTGATCCGGCGAAATGGCGGATGCGGAGTTGATGCCTCACCCCGTGCTGTCATGGCGACCACGGATATCGATCATTTTTCCTTATTTCTCAGTCCGGACAAGGCCAAGCATGTCGTTCATGCATTCCTCACGAATCAACTCCAGCAACCTTCAGATGGAGCATAGGCTACAGCAGACGAACTGCTCCGATTCGCGCGACAGAATCAAGCCTTCCTCACGATGGAATCTCTAGCCGCCACGAACGAGACGCGCATCCTCAGCGATATGAAGACCGACGCGCACTACCAGCTTTTCGCTGATTTGCTCCGCACTCCGCCAGAGACGGGCGACGCCCCTTCGCAAGCCACAAGATGCCCCCCACACCCCATGCAACTCTCGGAACGGTGAGTGATCGAACAGATTTCGGAGCCAATCAGATATATCTGAACAGCCACGCAACGTCTCCGTAGAAAGGTTGCGTGCGATGACCTATGCCTCTGCCGGATCACGTCCTTTTAATCTGAGGGTGACGCACTGACGAACAACATATGCTATTCAGCCTCAGAGTTGCTTTACATTGGCTTCTCCGAATACTTGAAGTCCTGCACGACGAGGGGTAGTCGCCCATTGCCAAGAAGGTCGGGGTTGCGGATGAAAAGGAATGGCAGGTCCACTTACGGAGATGGGCGTGCAGCGCGTTGAAGAGCGTGTGGACCGACGAACACGGGAGACCCGTGAGAGCGGCGAGCCGCTCGTAAAGTTGCACCTCCAAGGCCGCCAAGTCGGGCGCGCTCGTCTCGAGTTCGAGCGACTGGAGAAAGGCGAGCTGCTCCGGTTTGTCCAGATCACCGAGTTCGGTGAGGAAAAGCTCCCACGCGCCGGGGTATCGCTCGTCCTCTCCATCCCAGCGCACATCAACGAGCGTGGCAGCTTGAGTAACTCGTTCCTTGATCTTCGCAAAAAACTCCGCCAGCGGCGGACGCCCCTGATACCAATTCGGCCCGGCACGACGGTTCGTGACGAGCACGCAGTTGACATTGCCGCGCACGGCTCGTTCCGCCCTCCACGCACACGCCAAGGAGCGGAGCAACGAGGGACCGCTATCCTCGTCCAAAGCGATCAAGTCGCCAAATGTCAGCGTGTCACCGCTTCGTGAGTGCTTCATCTGAAACAGGCGCGTCGTGCCATTACGGAAGCGCACGCCGACATCGTCCCATCCCTTCGTCCCGTGGAGTTGAAAAGCGACGGCTGTGACTTCCGAGTCTTCATCCAGCATTTCGACGAGGCGGAGCAATCCCGTCTGCCATTCAAACCAACTTGGTTCTGCAGAGCCAGCGGTAGGATTCCTAGGACTTGCAGTTTGCATCCCTCTGCCTTCGTTCGTACACACCTTGGCTCGCGGTGGCGAATCCAGCTTTTCAGGTCTGCCTCATGAAAACTGGTGGATATGCCACCATTTGGTCGAAGCTGCACCTGTGTGCATCTAACACTGACAACTTTTGTTCCTCCTCAAGAAAAAGCCCAACGTCTCCGACCGAGAACACCTGATCAATCGCACGGTCGAAGAGCTTACTCGATCCGACTCGAATCAGGACCGAATTGCCATTTTGGGTAACAATGGGTAACAGAAAAACCGGCATTTTCCAGCTTTTCCCGGCCTGTCAATTTTGGCACAAAAAAGCCCACGGAGCTTGTATTTAAGCGGTTCTGCGGGCGAAAATTGGGCCAATAAAATGGTGCGCGATACAGGGTTCGAACCTGTGACCCCTGCCGTGTCAAGGCAGTGCTCTACCACTGAGCTAACCGCGCGTCTTGGAAGACGAACTTCCGCTGCTCCCTTTCGTGGCCATCTTTACGGGACGGGCATGTTTGGGATTTCAGGGAGGGGAACCGTATGGTGGTTGCCCAAGACGGTCAATTGGAAAAAACGGATGCCGCCGCGCGATGTCGGGTCGCGCTAAATTTTGTTCTCGGACTGAAGGATGAACTCAATGGTGGCGCCGATGACTCGGGCCGATGCCAACGGCGCGTCGCCTTCGAAGAGCTCGATTTTTTCGCCGGTGAATTCGTCCGATTCGCAATTCAAGTGGAGCGTGCCGTCCGGCCGGGAAACATGCTCCAGGACGACGTGATCCCTGTCCCGAAAACGAATTTTGGTGGGGGAGTGCATGGTAAACGTTGCTTCGGATTCGCGGTGGCCATCGGACGCATGGACCGTCGATTTTGAAGGCCGAGACGTCATCCGAGAGACGGCGTCGAGTCTTCGCGGTCCCGGCTCGCGCCAGATTGGGTGCGCTCGCATCGCCCTTGGCGGCCGATCTTTTAATGCCATGAAACCTCCCAAAGAAATTAATCTGACCCTTCCCGTATTCGCCCTGGCGGTAGGAACGCGAGCCATGCTGGGCGCCGGCCTGGCGCTTTTGCTGGCCGATAAACTCGAGCGAGAAACGCGGCGGGCGACCGGCTGGACGCTGACCGTCGTCGGCGCGGTGAGCACCCTTCCCATCGCGATGCAGGTTTTCGGATGCGGTGCCGCGAAGGAAATCGCGCCCAGCCCCGCGGCAGCCTGAGTCGCCAGCGGGGGCGGGCCCTGAGCTCGCGGATCTCTTCCAGACCGATCTCCAGACGTTATGAAGGCGAATTCCAAAATTCTCACGATCCTGGCAACGCTCGCGCTTCCTTTGTGCGTCTGGGCGCAAACGAGGGGAGTGTCTGGATCGGGACATTCCCGCACAGGGTCCAGCAGCTCGACGACGGATTCCACCGACCCGTCTGGAACCGCGCTTCCCACGGATCCGGAAGATTCGCTGGGTCCGGTAGACGCCGCCTCGGCTTACGACATTTTACCGCCGATCACTCCCACTCCCACGCCGACGCCGGCGCGGCCCCGTTAGGCGGAAATCCAGAGGTTCCGCCGCATTTTCGGGTGGGACCTCTTCATCGAGGGACATTCGCGAGAGGAGTTCGCCGTGACGATGTCGAGCGGGCCGCCCCGATGACGCGATCAGGCGTTTGTCGGGCTCATGGGGGCAATCCGGGGATCGGATTCGGCGCGATTTCCTTCGCTATGAAAATCTTACACTCCCTCGCATCCGCAGCATTCCTCTCGATTTTCTCGGCGACGCTCGCGCACGCCCAGAATTTCGTGTCGTCTCAATCCGCCGACGTGGTGATCGGCAAGGCAAACTTCACGACGAGCACGCCTACGACCGCCTCGGCGACGAATACCAACGTCACGTCCGAGGCCGTCGTGGATCCCACCACGGGCAAGCTCTTCGTCTGCGACGAAGCCAATAATCGCGTGCTGCGATTTTCCTCCACCGCCGCTGCGGCCAGCGGTGCCGCCGCGGAGGCGGTCTTCGGCCAGCCGGACCTCACCACGGCGACGGCGAATACCGGCGGGCTGAGCGCCTCGAGCCTGAGCGACCCGGTCGGCATTTACGTGGATTCCGGCGGGGCGCTCTGGGTCGCGGATGCCGGGAACAATCGAGTGCTGCGCTTCGACACCGCCACCGGCGTGGTATCGCCGCCCGTCCTCACCGCCGACCAGGTGATCGGGCAGGCGAATTTTACCACGGCCACCAGCGGCACCACGCTGACGACGCTCAGCAATCCGCGTGACGTGTGGGTGGATGGCAGCGGGAATTTGTATGTCGCCGACGCCACCAACAATCGCGTGCTGCGCTTCGACGCTGCGGCGGGGCTGGGTAATGGACCTTCCGCCAGCCGGGTCTTCGGGCAGGCGAATGGCACCTCGAATGCGGCTGCCACCACGCTGACCGGCCTGAGCAATCCCGTGTCGGTATGCGTCGATGGAAGCGGCGCGCTCTGGGTGGCCGACCAGACGAACAACCGGGTGCTGCGCTTCAACGCAGCGGCCTCGGCGGCAACCGACGGTCCGGCCGCCTCGGGCGTGCTCGGCCAGGCGACTTTCCTCTCCGCAGTCGGCGCCACGACGCAGAGCGGATTGTCCGGCCCGCGTGGAGTGAACGTGACTGCAAGCGGCCGGCTCTGGGTCTCGGATTTCGCGAATAATCGCGTGCTGTGGTTCGATGGCGCCGCGACGAAAGCGAATGGCGGCCTCGCCGACGGCGTGCTCGGCCAGGACAACTTCACGTCTTCGGTCGCGGGGCTGAATCAGCAGAAAGTCGCCGGTCCCGCCGGCGTCTTCCAGGATGTCGCCGGACACCTCTGGCTGGCCGATTCCAACAACCATCGCGTCCTGCGCTTTACCGCACCCATTCCGACGCCGCAGCCTCCGGTGATCACGCTCTTTGGCCCCACCAAGCGCACCACGACCGCCGCGAGCCTGCACATCAAGGGAAGCACCTCGGACGCGGACGGCATTGTCGTCGTGGTGAAAGGAACCACGAACGGCCATCGCGAGACCGCCAAGGGCACCACGAATTGGAGGTATCACGCCAAGAAGCTCAAGAAGGGTGTGAACTTCGTTCGGATCTATGCCCTCGATGACGACGGCCTCCAGTCGAACGTCCTGCACATAAAGATCATCCGCAAGGTGCCGCGGTTCTAAAAAGCGGCTTCGATTGCGCCACGCCGAGGGATTGGCCCTCGGCGTGGAAAGAGTTTCGCGAGCGCGGTGCGCCCTTCCCGCCGGGACGGATGCCGGAGTCAGGTTTTTCCCGATACGCGCCCGGCGGCGGGGAAACGATCCTTCTCGGCTGTGAAAATCATAGCGCATCGACCTTCGGACGTGGCCGCGGCACTTACGCCCTCCGGCCGGGCCGCGAGTGCGGCGACCGAAGTCCAACTCAAACCTCAACGAACAAATCTCATGAAACGAATAGCTCTTATCATTGGAATCATTGCCCTCGTCGGGCCATTGCACGCGGCGAATTACTCCGTCTTTCGGATCTGTCAGGACCAGCACGTGATCCGCACCTCCGACGGCGCGGAAGCCGGCCGGGTGGGATACATCGTCGTCGATCCCGAACAGCAGCGCATCGTCTCCACGGTGATCACTGGCGGCGTCATCGGCGACCGTTACGTGGCCGTGCCGTATTCCGACGTGGAATTCAGCGGCGACCGGGACATCGTGCTGACGAATATCGACCGTGAGCGCATTGTCAGCGCGCCGGCCATCGAAGTGAGCCGCTTCACTTCCAGCACGACCATCGAACCGTCCATCGTCGAGCCGAGCGTCTCCTACTTCGGCGAGAATTCCAGTTCGACCACCGTCGATCGCACGACAAATGCGCAGACTTCCGTGGGAACGGAATCTCGCAACGCCGTGACCGCCGAGGGGCAGTCCACGACCACGCAACAAAACGCAACGCGCCAGGACAATGCCGCCCAACGTCCCAACCGGGATACGGCCAGCTCGATGAGCCGTCAGGACAACACTCCGGCGAATGCCAATGCGAGCGCCACGGACAGGGAGGATCGCAATGCGAACCAGCCGAGAATGGGCAGCAGCAGCGGCTCAACAAGTCGCCATCAGACCTCGCCGACGAATCGCCACCAGTCGCAACGGCACCAGTCGAACGCTGAAAATCGCGCGAACGCGGCGCCGGGCACAAGCTCGGCAACGAGTTCTGGAAGCAACGCCTCGTCCCGGAAGGAAAATTCGGAACGTCCGCCAACTTCCGCCAGCAGCCGGGAGCAATCCATGGAACGCTCCAGCTCCGCGGCCAGCGACAGCGCGCCGTCGGCAGCCAGACAGCGGGCGACGTCGGAAAGCTCGGACCGCAGCACGAGGGACAGCGGCACGACGCAGACGCAGAGCAAACAGCGCTCCCAGACCCGGGCCTCCGCGGAGGAGGCGGGCTCCGGTGCGGCCACCGATTCCTCGGCATCCCGCGCCAATTCCAGCTCGCAGCCGTCCTCTCGCACGGAGAGCAGCAGCAGCAGCAGTGAGCGTCCGCGCAAAACCACCACGGAAACAAATCCCTAAATCGAAAGGGTCAAAATAAGCGTCGTCCGGCCGGGAAAAATCCGGCCGGACGATTTTTTTATTCGTCGCGCGGTGGCGCGGTAAAATCGGCTTTCATCTCGAAATACGCGAAGTCCGCGGGAGTGTGGGTCGCGTTGAGATCCTGACTGCATAGTCCGATCATGGCGCCGGTGAAATGCAGGATGGAGCCGTAATCGTCGGAGAGTTTCGAGGCGTCCAGAGCCGGGCCAATGAGTTGCCACGCCTGGCCGTCGGGCGACGCGGAAAACTGGAGCCGCGCGCGGTCGATTTCGGCCCGCAGATAAACCTGGCGCCAGCCGTTGATCGCGAGGGTGCTCTCCGCGAGTTCGTCATAGGCGCCGTCATCGGTGAGGACGATGCCGAGAATCCTGCCGAGGATTTCGTGGTGGGTGACACGCAGGTAGTAATGCGTGCGGGTGTCATACCAGCAGATCAGGCCGGCCATCTGGGTGAAGTGGGAGGGCTCGAATTCGAGGCAGGTCTCGACCGTGCAGCGGAACGCTTGCAGACGCTTCGCCACGAGGCTCTGGTGAAACAGCGAATGGAGGGACTCGCGCCCGCGCAGCCGCAGCCAGCCGGGGCGCTCGGTGAGCGAGAGCCAGGATTCGTCCGTCGGCCCGCGGAGGGAACTCCAGGTGACATCAAGTGTGGCGGCGTCGAATTCGTCGCGCGCGGGCGGCGTGGGCCACGGAGTCTCGGGCAGGGCGGCGGGCGCGGGGATTTCGACTTCGGCGGTGACGCCGCCCGAGGCGAGTCGCAGCCAGCCGTCGGCGGACCAAACGACCCGTTGCAGGCAGGTCTCGCGGCCGAGGATGCATTGGCGATCCTTGCCCTCGCCGACGGGCCGGCTGGCAAGGTGGGCGAGGATCCATTCGCCGGACGGAGTTTCCACGAGTTCGCCGTGGCCGGCTTTTTGGAGCGCGAGAGACTCGTCGTGCCGCGAGGTGATGACGGATTCCTGCGGATCGAGCTCGTAGGGGCCGGTGAGGGAGCGCGAGCGCGCCATGGAGATGCCGTGGTTCCAGCCGGTGCCGCCCTCGGCGAGCATGAGATAATACCAGCCGTCGCGCTTGTAGATGTTCGGACCTTCGGTGAGCACGTCCTTGGCGAGGATATTCGTCATTGGGCCGACGAGTTTCCGCTGCGCGGGATCGTATTCCTGAAGGACGATGCCGGCGAAACGCGAGTGGCCCTTGCGGAAATCCCACATCATGTTCACGAGCCATTTGCGGCCGTCGTCGTCGTGGAACAGCGAGGGGTCGAAGCCGATGGCGTTGAGCGAAATGGGATCCGACCACGGGCCGAGAATGTCGGGCGCGGTGGTGAGATAAATGCCGACGTCCTTGAAGGGCCGCCCCATGCCGCAGGTGCGGACGTTCGTGTAGATGAGCCAAAACTGGCCGTCGTGGTAACTCAACGAGGGCGCCCAGACGCCGCCGGAATCGGCGATGCCGCGGAGGTCGAGCTGCGACGGGCGCGTGAGGATGTGCCCGATGGGACGCCAATGCACGAGGTCCCGCGAATGGTGGATCGGCACGCCGGGAAACCACTCGAAGGTGCTGTTGACGAGATAATAGTCCTCGCCGACGCGCACGAACGACGGGTCGGGATGAAAGCCGCGGAGGACGGGATTCACGATGGTGCTCATGAGATTCGAAGAGCTCGAGCCGGGGCGGGCGTCATTCGGATTCGCCGGGCAGGGGCGCCGGCATGCTGGCGTCCGGCGAGGTCGCGACGAGTTCCGGATGGGCCTCGATGCGCTTTTCGATTTTTCGCGAAATCAGGTAGAGGATCGTGCCGACTCCGGCCATCACGCCACCGCAAAAGAGAAATGCGGCGCGCCCGGAAAAGGCATTGGGAATCGCCATGAGCAGCAGGATGAAGATGCCGTAAACCATGCAAAGAATGCCGATGAGCCGATAGATCGAATGTTGCACGTCCTCGACGCCGTGTTTGTCCACCGGGGTGCGGAGATTCACGAAAAAATCGTCGATGCGGCTCCGTTCGTCGGCGGGCGCGGCCTTGTAAAAAAGGCTCGTGAAGAAATACCAGGCGGAGCCGATGACGACGGTGCCCCCCAGCGTGGTGACGGCCAGTTTGGCGTAGGTGATTTCGTCGGCGTTCAGCGGCTTTGCCTTGCCCAGCCAGTGCTGGACGAATTCCGGCGAAAGGTGGGTGCTGAGGATCCAGGATGCCAGGCCGGCGACGAGGGCGGTGCTCCAGGACGACCAGCCGGGAGTCCGTTTGTAGAACAGTCCGTAAATCAGCGGCAGCGCCAGCGGCATGATGAGATTGGCGGCGAGCTGATTGACGAGGTCGAAGAGATTCGTTTGGCGGAGGCTGTTGATCGTTATGGCGAGCACGATGATGATGACGCCGAAAAGCAGCGTGCAGATTTTGCCGGCGATCAGAAGGTGGTGTTCCGTGGCGTGGGGGCGAAGCAGCGGCTTGTAAAGGCTGCGAATGGCGATGCCGACGTTTTTGTTCAATCCGGCGTCCATGCTGGTGACGGTCGCGCCGAGCATCGCGGAGAGGAGCAAGCCGAGCAGGCCCTGCGGCATCACCTGCATGGCGACGGCGAGAAAAGCGGCCTCGTGGGGTTGCTTGAGGGCGGGAAATTCCGCCGCGAGATGCGGGTGCAGGATCGTCGCGGCCATCGGCGGAATGAACCAGACGAGCGGCCCGATGAGGGTGCCAATGAGGGGGATGAGCACCATGCGGCGCGCGTCCTTGTCGCTGCGCGTCATGAGATACATCGTCGAGCGCTCGATGTTGTTCTCGTCGGAAAATTTGAGCCAGAGATTCGCGAGGATCCAGACGAAGAGGATCTCCGGGCGCGCCAGCTGGTTCCAATCGAAGTGGCTCGCGGGGACCTTGTGGAGCAGCCCGGTGATGCCGCCGATATCCGGCCGGGCGAGGACGAGAATGGCCGTGCAGAGGGTGATGGTGACGATGAGGAAAGCCTGCACGAAATCGCTCGCGAGCACCGCCCAGGAGCCGCCGGCAAAGGCGACGAGCGTCACTACGACGCCCAGCACGATGAGCATGGAAATCATGTCCACCTTGAACACGGCCGACATGAATACGCCGATCGCATTCAACGAGACGGCGGAAAACAGCAGCAGCAGGGGGAGCTTGACCCAGGTGTAGAATTGCTCGCTGAACGCACCGTAGCGCACCCGCACCGCTTCCATCCATGTGATCACCCGCATGCGACGGAACCGCAGGCAGGTGACGGACATCGCGATGATGAGCGCGACCACCGAGGAGTAAAAAACGGCGAGCACCAGCGTGCCTGACTCGTAGATTTTTCCCGCGGCGCCGGTGAAGGTCCACGCGCTGAAGCTGAAAATCCAGGCGGATGCCCCCGTCAGCCACCACGGCATCGCCCCACCCGCGCGAAAATAATCCGAGGTGTTCTTGCTCATCCGCCGGAACACGAGACCGATGGCGAGGATGAACACCAGATAGAATGCGATGATGAAATAGTCGTAGCGGGTAATCATGAAGGGGAGGAGGGTGCGACCTCGGGCAGATACTTGGCACGCGGAGGGACGGCCGGGAACTTCAAAACATCGCTGGCGATTGGGACGCCGGCTTCGGAGGGGGCGTTCATTTTAAAAATCGAGGACGGGTCATCGGGGAAGAGGAGTGGCAGAATCTCACGGCGACAGCGGCACCGCCACCGAGGGAGAGGTTACATTGTAAACGCGAGGTGTCTCGCTGCCGCGGACGTTATTTCGCGGCGGGGGGAAGCTCTGCGAGCCATTCGCGAAGCTGGCGGGCATCCACGAGCAATTGCGCGGGATCGTCGCCCGGGACGAATTCCATCATCGCCCAGCGCTCGCTCCCGGCCTCGGCCAACGTGCGCAGGTAATCGGGCCAGACATCGGCGCCATCGGCAAGGGGCAGCCGGATTTGCTGCCCGTTCTCGACGCGCCAATGGAAAACGTGAACGTTGTCCACCCAAGGCAGGACGAGGCGCAATCCCGCCAGCGCCGCCGCTTTCGGCATGCCATTGGGCGGCTGCCAGTAAAGTCGCACGCTCGTGTCGGACAGATCGCGCAAAAGCGTGGCGGCGGATTCCGCCGTGTCGGTGAGCGTATCGCCATGGAACTCGAGGACGACTTGAACGCCGGCCGCGCGGGCGAGTTCGTCGCAGCGGCGCAGATCCGCGGCGACGGCGGCCCGGTCCTTCGCGGTGGCGGCGGCGCTGCTCTTCGTCCCGGCCCACACGCGAATCCGCGGCGCCCCGAGGGCGAGGGCGCTTTCCAACTCCCGCTCGAAGGATTGCCCCGGCTGGTAGGCTCCCGCGCGGTAGTAGGACCCGAGGCCTTCGATTTCCAGGCCGGCGTCGGTCGTCATTCGGCCGATTTCCCGGGCGAGCGCGGGTTGGTCGGCCTTCACGTGGACATCTCTGCCCCACATGATGCCGCGCAATTTGGCCTTCGTCGTGAGCGCAATGATTTCCTCCGGGTTGAGTTGGCGAAACGTCACGGAGACCAGCCCTGGAAGAATCATGCGCGTCGAATATGAAGACGGAAGCCTCGCTCGATCAAGCCATCGCCTCAACGCGCGCCATCCGCGGTCTTCGCCGCCGTCGTGCTTTCGGTGCGGATGACTTTGCCGTCGCGGGATTCCGTGAGATCCACCGCGATATTCTTTCTGTCGCCATCGAAGTTGCGCAGCTTGATCTCCTGCACGCGGCCGTCGGCGAGTTCGACGCGCAGCGCATCCGGGCCGGTGGCCACAGCGGACTTCACGACGGACTTGTCCTCGTAGGGCTCGATCACCGTGAGAAAATGCGCGTCGGTTCCGCGCGGCGCGCGGATCGCGGTGAGCTTGCGGCGCTCGGCTTCCGGCCCGGGTGGATAATCGCCGCCGATCACGGCCCGGAAGCGCACCGCGTCGATGCCGCTGAGATCCACGCGCACGACGCCGACTTTCTTTCCGTCCTGCGGCTCGGCGGGCGTGCCGGTTGCATATGCCATGCCGGCGATCTTGATCGGGCCGCCGAGGTAGTCCTGACCGGCCGCCTTCGCCTTCGCGACATTCTCGAATTTCACCGGCAGGTCCGAGAGCGGGATCTCCTTTCCGTCGCGAGTGACGACGCGGGCGTTCGCCCAGAAGAGCGTGGGGAGGTTGGCGAGTTCGGTGCGGGTTTCCAACTCGAGCTGCTTCACGCCGGCCACCGGCACGTCGAGGTCGTCGCGGCCGAGGATCCACGCGCCGAATTTTCCATCCGCGAGCACCTTGCCGTCGCCGCGCACCGTGTAGAAAAGCCGCTTCTCGACGTGGAAAAATTCCGGCGTGGCGGCGATCATGATTTCCTGCGTTGGCGGCCAGAGGCTGTGGACATCGAGCTTGAGCACGCCGGGCTCGTTTGCGACGGAGCGGGAGCCGGCCTCGTCGGCACCGGGTCCCCAGCGCTCGACGAACCGTGCGACGGCAGGCGCGGTGACGGCATACCAGTCGCAGTCGGTCACGAATTGCGCGCCGCCGACGGGGTCGGGATTCCATTGCGCGTCGTGGCGGAGAAGTTTTTTCTCCGGCGCTTCGAGGCCTTGAAAACCCTTGAGCTGAAACAGGCTCTCGAAGGTGTGCGGCCGTGCACCTTTGAGGTAGTCGGCGAGCACGACGTAGTCATCGGTGACGACCATGAGCCGGCGTTGGAGCACGGGTTCGGTGAAATCCGTGAGCGTGCCGTAGGCGGGCGCGTTTTTCGGAATCGGGACGAAGCGGCCTTCGCGCCAGGTCTTTTCCTCGAAGGTTTTGACCGGCACGTATTCATAGACCATGCCGCCGTAGGGAGGGTTCGACCAGCGCGCGGTCGTCTCGACGACGGTCGCCTGCATCGCCGGGCCGGAGTAGAAGAGCAGGCGCTCGCCGGGCTTTGCCTCCTGCATCTTCTGATCGACGACCACCATGTTGTGGTTCAGCGAAGTCTGCGTGTAGAACTTATACATGAACGGCTCGTAAACGTAGAAGACCGACTCGGGATTCCAGAAATTGCGGCCGTAGCGCATGAGCGAGAGGAGGTCGGTGCGGTCGTAGTGGCCGTGCGCCCAGCCGTGGGTGCCGTAGTGGAGCGTGGCCTGGATTTGTTCGCGGATGGGGCGGTCCGGTGTCTGCGAGCGCAGCATGGCGAGGCCGACGTTGTCGGCGAACGCGGAGGCGCGAAATTTTTCGGGCGTGTCCTCTGGCAGGTCGGGCACGCCGTAGAGCAGATCGCGTTTACCGCTGCCGAGCTTGACGATCGCGGCGTAGGCGGGGTCGCGATAGACGTAGTAGGCGAGCTCGAACGGCTGGCCGCCGACCTCGGTGCGGTTGCCGGTGACCTTGTTTTCCGTCGAATCGTTCACGCCGAACATCACGCCGCGGTAGTCGAGAAACGGCAGCAGGCTGTTCCACAAATCCGTGATCGTGCGGTAGGGCCGGCGCACGGGGCCATAGACGTCGGGATCCATGCCGAAGGGCTTCCGGCGCATGGCGGGATCCGGCGAAAGGGTGACGTTGCCGCCATTGAGTTCCGGGACGAGCAGAATGTGCGGTGAGTAGCTGGCGGGCACCCACAGGTCCTTGAAGTTCACGCCGAAGGGCTCGTAGGCCAGCGCGGCCTGCGTGAACTCGCTCGCGCACCACATGTTGTAGCTGATCGAGCATTCATACCACCAACCGTCGTCCATCGTGCCCTTGCTCAGCTCGTCCTTGATGCCGCCGGGGCCCGAAAAAAAGCGTTCGGCCGTCACGAGATCCTGCAGGGCGAGCGCGCAGTAGAAGGCGCCGGTCGCCTCGGAGAGATTCCAATTGTTGATCGAGCCGGCCTGCTGGTGCCAGTCCATGATGCGCAGGAAGAGGCGGAACGTCGTCGCGATCTGGCTGCAGTCCGCCGCAGTGAGGACGTCGGAATCCGCGATCATGTCGTAGCTCATCGCGATGTGCTGGAAGAAGTGGCCCTCCTGCACCTCGCTTTGATTGCTGGCGCGCCACGTCACGGGATAGCCGTTTCGCGGGTCCGAGAGACGCCGTAAAAACACCGCGACCTTTTCGGCATACTTGCGCTCGCCGGTGAGTTGCCACGCGATGGCGGCGGACATGAGATCGTTTTCGCTGGCGGTCGCAAACAGGAACGGACCGCTGTTATCGTGCGGGTCGTTGCCCGGCGGTTTGGCCACCTCGGGGACGATCCACGCGTCGGCCTTTTTCAGGTATTCGTCCTGCTGCTCCTTCGCCCAAGGGTAATTCTTCACCTTGTCGCGGACCTCCTGCCAGCGCTTCGGCGTGTGCAGAATGTAGGGATGCGGCAGTTCGGAAACCGTGACGAACGAGAGCTTCGCCGCCGTGCTCGCGTCGCCATTCGCGATGGCCTGGAGCACCTGCTCCTCGTGGCCTCCGGGTGGCACGCGCTCCGAGATTTTTACGCGCAACGTGGCCGGCTTCGTCTCGCCCGGCGCGAGTTGCAGCGTCGCGGGCGAAGGCGTGGCTTCCATCGTTTCCCAGCCGTAATGAACCAGCGACAACGCGACGGACTGCGGCCGATCGGTGCAATTGCTGACCGTGAGCGGATACTCCACGCTCCGCCCCGCGGGCACAGCCTTCCCGCGCATGTCGCCCGTGAGCGCCACGGTCGGCGCCGCGATCGCGCGCACGTTGCGAATCGCGATTTCCTCGGATTTTCCACCATCGGCGAAACGCGCAGCGAGCGTGATGCCTTTCACGAACGTGAGCTGAACGGTGCGCGCCTGATCGAACGCGAAGGCCGACCATGGCAGCGTCACCGGGTGCCAGCCCGCGCCGCTCACGCGCACATCGCTCTTTACGGTATCCTCCGTGCCGCCTCGCTTCGCGGAAACAATCGAGACCGTCAGCGCGACCTCGCGCGCGTCGTCCAGCCGCACCTCGCATTGCACGCCGTAGAGCGAGCGCCAATCCCGGGTGCCGTCGTTGACGACCTGATAGCCGTGCTTCACGAAACCATGCGATCCTTCCGGAAAGCGGAAGCTGGCCTCGCCCGGAATTTTCAACGCGGCGGTGTGATCGCCGGCGGGTGCGAGTCCCTTCCAGTCGGCAAAATCGGATCCGCCGAGTTGCTGCCACGGCGCGGGGGGCGCCTCTTCGGCTCGGACGGGAAGAAGCAGGAAATTCGCAGAGATTCCCGCGGCGGCGAGGCCGGCGAGATGGTGACGGCGGAGGGATTCGAACATGGCGGAAGTGGGGCGGGAACGGCGTGGAGGGGAGAATGCGCGATGCGAATTCCGTCATGAGGTTTAATCGGATTCCGGTGGAAGCAAAAGCGCAACGGGTTTTCACTGGTAATCGTTACGGCGGTGCGTTCACCAATCACTCACCAGAGAAACGCGACTCGTGCTCGACGGCGCCGATTCCCTGGAGCGAAGATACCCGACTTTTCCATTTCCATTCCGGCCCCGATGACCTTACCGAACACTCACTTCTCCCCCGGCGAAATCTGGCCCGACGAAAACGGCGTTCCCATCAATGCCCACGGCGCGGGCTTCCTGCATCACGAGGGCGTCACGTGGTGGTTCGGCGAGCACAAGATCGAGGGCCGCGAGGGCAATCGTGCGCACGTCGGCGTGCATGTCTATTCCTCCCGCGATCTTTACAACTGGCGCGACGAAGGTATCGCGCTGGCGGTTTCCGAAGATCCCGCGAGCGAGATCGCGAAGGGCTGCATCCTCGAACGGCCGAAGGTCATCCACAACGCCCGCACCGGGAAGTTCGTGATGTGGTTTCATCTCGAGCCCGGTGGCGCGGACTACTCCGGCGCGCGCAGCGGCGTCGCCGTCGCGGACCAGCCCGCCGGCCCCTACACCTACCTCGAGAGCTTCCGTCCGAACGCCGGCATCTGGCCGCAGAACGTTCCCGACGCCTGGAAGCGGCCTCTCGATGCCGACGAACTCACGGCGCTGAACGCCCTCGATCTCCCCGGCGGTCCGCTGCCCTGGTATCCGAAAAACGTGCTCTTCCGGCGTGACTTCGCCGGCGGTCAGATGGCGCGCGACATGACGCTCTTCGTCGATGACGACGGCAGCGCCTATCACATTCACGCCTCCGAGGCGAACGGCACCCTGCACATTTCGCAGCTCACCGACGACTACCTTCGCCCCGCGGGCCGCTACGTCCGCATTTTCCCCGGCCGCTTCCACGAGGCGCCCGCGATGATGAAATGGCGCGGACGTTATTTTCTGATCACGTCGGACTGCACCGGCTGGGCGCCGAATCCCGCGCGCGTTTCCGTCGCGGACTCGATCTGGGGTCCGTGGGAAGAGCTGGGAAATCCCTGCCTCGGGCCAGGCGCGCTGATCACGAACACCTTCGACTCCCAGGGCAGTTTCATCCTTCCCGTGCCGGGCAACCCCGACGCCTTCATCTTCGTCGCCGACCGCTGGCGCCCGCAGAATGCCATCGACGGCCGCTACGTCTGGCTGCCCATCGAGTTCCGCCATGGCGTGCCGACCATCAGCTGGCATGATCGCTGGGACCTCTCGCAATTCGACGCATGAACATTCTCGCGCAATACACCTTCGGCGACACCACGGTGCGCTATCCGCACGATCCCGCGACCGGCCGCGTTGGCCTCGAGCTGCTGCCCACCGCGTTGCTCGACCGCGCCGTGCCTCGCCGCGCCACGCTGCGCGGCTTGCCGTTCATCGATGCCATGCCCGGTGACGATCCCTGGCCTGCGGCGGTCGTCGATTCGCTTGTGCAATTCAAGCTGGTCGGCGACTGGTATCCCGGTGCGTTTGCGCAAGGCCACACGATGCGTCAGTCGCCGGGGATCGATGCTTTCCAGCCCGCTGGCCAGACGGTCGAGGAGGCGGAGGGCGCGAAAACCATCGTCACCGCGCTCGTCCGCGCGGACGGCTGCCGCGTCGAGCATCGTCTCACCGCGCGCGACGGCGAGGGCGCTTTCGAGGTCAGCTGCGCGTTCATCAACGACTCCGCTGCGCCCGTCACGCTCGAGATGCTCAGCAGCTTCTCGCTTGGCGGCATCACGCCCTTCGCACCGGACGACGCGCCGGGCCGCCTGCGGGCGCATCGCTTCCGCTCCGTCTGGAGCGCCGAAGGCCGTCTGGAAACGCGCAGCCTTGAGGAGTTGCACCTCGAGCGCTCGTGGAGCGGGGCGGGCGCGTTCAGCGAGCGCTACGGCCAGGTCGGCTCGATGCCCGTGCGGCGCTGGTTTCCGTTCGGCGCGCTGGAGGACACGGCGGCCGGCGTCACCTGGGGCGCGCAGCTTGCGTGGGCCGGCTCGTGGCAAATGGAAATCTTCCGCCAGCACGACGACGTGTGCCTTTCCGGCGGACTCGCCGATCGCGAGTTCGGCCACTGGATGAAGACGCTCGCCCCGGGCGAACGCCTCGACGCGCCGCCGGCGACGATTGCCTGTGTGCAGGGCGACCTCGACGCGCTCTGCGACCGCCTCACCGCCGTCCAGCATCGCGCCGCCGACTCGCAGCCCGCCGTCGAGAGCGATCTGCCCATCGTCTTCAACGAGTGGTGCACTACCTGGGGCGACCCCAGTCACGAAAACATCACCGCCATCGCGGACCGGCTGCAGGGCTCCGACGTCCGCTTCCTCGTCATCGACGCCGGCTGGTATAAGGAGGAGTCAACGGATTGGGGCCGCGGCCACGGCGATTGGGTGCCGAGCCCAAAGCTCTTCCCCGACGGCCTCGCCGCCACCGCGCAGGCCATTCGCGACCGCGGATTGATTCCCGGCCTCTGGTTCGAAATGGAAACCGTCGGCTCGCAATCCGCCGCATTTTCCCTCGTCGATCATCTGCTCCAGCGCGACGGCCAGCCCGTGACCGTGCGCGACCGGCGTTTCTGGGATCTCAACGATCCCGTCGCGCTCGATTTTCTCACGACACGCGTGATCGATCTGCTCGAAAGCGGCGGCTTCGGCTATCTCAAGGTCGATTACAACGAAACCATCGGCCTTGGCAGCGACCACGCGGATTCCGTAGGCGAAGGGCTTCGCCAGCAAATCCTCGGAGTCCATCGTTTCTTCGAGCGTATCCGCGAACGCCTGCCCGACCTCGTCATCGAGAACTGCTCCTCCGGCGGCCATCGCCTCGAGCCTTCCATGCTTGCGCGCACGGCGATGTCCTCCTTTTCCGATGCGCACGAGCTCGTGGAAATCCCCATCATCGCGGCAAATCTCCATCGCCTCATGCTTCCGCGGCAGTCCCAGATCTGGGCCGTTCTGCATCGGTCCGACAGCGATCAGCGCCTCGTTTACAGCCTCGCGGCGACGTTCCTCGGCCGCATGTGCCTGTCGGGCGAAATCAGTGCGCTAACGCCCGCCCAGTGGGAAATCGTCGAGCAAGCCACGACGCTCTACCGTCGCGCCGCGCCCGTCATCAAACATGGCACGAGCCGCATCTTCGGCGAAGTCGGCCCGAGCTGGCGTCACCCCAGCGGCTGGCAGGCCGTGGTGCGTATGGCCGACGACAAAAAAAGGGCCCTCGTCGTGTTGCATGCCTTTGCGAACGCACCCTCCCGGGTCGAGGTGCCATTGCCGGACGTGGGTTCCTGGCAAGTCGCGGCCCAATTTTTGGGGCCAGCGAACATTCGGGTCGAGATTCGGGGAGACTTGGTCGCGCTGGCGATCCCGGTCGATTTCGGCGCCCAAGTCGTGCTGCTGGAACGGGTCTAGTCGCATTTAACCTCCGCCGCGGAACGAAACGGCGGGAGAAAGCCTAATTCGTATTCCCGGAATTGAGGTAAAAGAAGCGCTGGTAAATGCGGATTTGCGCGGCGGCGACCGGGGGGATGCCGCCTCCGCCCCCAAAAATCCCCTTGATCCCGGCCTGCCATTTTTCGGCGGGAAGTTCCCGGGCATCTGCGGTTCCGGAAAAAGCGCCGTTGACGATGCTCGCCAAGGCGGAAGGGCTGGAAATCAGCTTCCGGCTCTTGCTATCCAGAAGGGCGAGCGTCACGACGACCGCCTGAACGTCACTGAGGCCGACTCCGTTCTGATGAGCAGGGTCGGGATGGTTGCCGTTATAAGGCGTAGTGGAGTAGACGGCGGGACTCTGGACGGTGGAGCCGTTCGGAATGAAGGGCTTGAGCAGGAAGGAGAATTCCAGGCGGAAGACGTTTTCTCCGATAACGTGGTAGGCGGAGCCCTGAGTGGCGCTAGCAGCGCTGATAATGGAGTTAAATGGGCCCCCCTTCAAGGTGCTGATCGGATCGGGGGCCGGCGTAGGGGTGGGTGAAGGGCCTGGAGGCCCCGCGACGGGGTATGTCAAGAATACCATCCCGTCCGGGGGAGGGTCTCCCCAGGTCAAGCCTTTACCCAGACGTTCGAGCTGATAATCGGTATTGATGCGGTAGCCAATAAGGGCGACCGGTTGCGGATCGGTCATTCCGGCGTTGACGGCCGGCGCTTCGGAGAAGAAGAAAAGTTGGTCGTTCGCGCCGTTGATGAAGAGAAAATCAACGTCTTTGCGGTTGACGAGCCGGGCGAAGTCACCGGCCATGCGATCGAAAACCATCCGGGCTTCACTATCCGCCTCCAGGTGCTGGGTGCTGTTGCCGGTCGTTTTAGTGGCCCCATTCATGATCTGCGTGACCATGAGAATGAGCAACACCAGCACGGCCATGGACACGAGCATCTCGATCAGAGTGAACGCGCGGTCGGCGCTGCGGATGGACCGGGAGGGGGAAGTCATGGGAAGTTACGATCGATAGCGGTCGAGGCTTCGAACACGACGGTGGGATTCGCGGCCGCCGCTGGCTGGTAGATCTGGATGAAGACATTCGTCGGCCCGATTCCGGTTGGAGGCGTAATGGTGATCTTCGCCAAGTAATCCGCGTCCGCCGCGGAGCCTTTCTTGGAGCCATCCTCGCCCAGATAGAGTTGGCCGGTCCCCGTGGGGTCGAGACCATAGAGTGGGGACGGCGTTGTTCCGGAGGTGGCGCTTGGCGGCACGGCGCGTAGGTCGGCGACGATGCCGGCGGCGAGCCCGGCGGCGATGGTGTTGTTGATGGAACCTCGGTTGGTCGTCACGCCCAGAGGCAGTAACGCAAAGATCGCCAGCAGACAGAAGGCTGCGATCCCAATGGCCATGGTCACCTCAATGAGGGAGAAGCCGCGGAAATTACGACGTGGAAGGATCATGGCCGGAAAACTCGGACGGCCCCCGTCATCCCATCCACTTGAATCGCGGCCTGGTTTTTTTCTCCCGCAGCGGCACCGGCGGCACCATGCGAGGCTTGGAGCGGAATCTCGATCCAACCATCGATGGCTTTGGATGCGGCCGAGTCGGCCAAAGTCGTGGGATAGCGGGCGACGCCTTGGGGATCGAACTCGATCACTTTCCTGAAGTTGGCGGCGGAGCCGTTGCTTGGCCAGGTGAAGGGGACCGAATCCTTTTGGTTCACCTTGGTGACATCGTCACCGCTGGGACGTTGCATGTTGCCGGAATTGTCCAGGTCAGTGGTGGCGATATGGGAATTGGCAAACTTTTGGAGTCGGGAAATGGGGGTCGTGGTAGTGTTATTCAAGCCGTCCAGGGGCCGCGATCCATCCTTGGATGCCACGATTGCGACGGCCACGCGGCCGATGCCGTCATCCAGGGTCTCCTTACTGGCATCGGTTTCCTTGATCCCGAAATAGACGTAGGTGTTTTTTGCCATCGCATAGGCGCGCGCCTGCTGGAGGGCGTCGGAGATATTGGAGGCGGCCATCGTGAGGTCCCCGCTGCCGCGGATGGCATTCATGGCCGGGCCAATGAGACTGGACATGATGACGATGATGGCCATGACGACCAGCAGTTCCAGGAGGCTGAAGGCTCGCGAGCGGTCGCGACAGAGGTGGGAAGAGAGATCGGTCGTCGGGGAACCGATGGAGAGGGAGGGGTTCATGGGGAGAACGTGACCGTGTGGAAGAAGGGCAGACGCTAGACCGGGCTTTTTGGGGTCGAAACAGATTCTTGGTTTACATTGTTAACTGTGCGCGCTTCTTGTCAGGCCATCAAGGCCAATTGTTGCGGCGTGACCTCGTAGTGAAAGGGAATTTCGCGGCGCATGCGGCGAAACTCGTCCACCATGTAGCGGCCCATGCGCAGGCATTCGGGGCCGAGGCTGCCGGAAATATGCGGAGTGAGGAAAAGGTTCGGAAGATCCCAGACGGGCGAATCGGATTCGGGAGGTTCGGGATCGCTTACGTCGAGCACGGCGGTAAGATCGGGGCGCTCGCGAAGGACTTCACAAAGCTCGGGCTGACGGATCACGCCGCCCCGCGAGGTGTTGATGAGCGTGGCGTACGGCTTCATGCTCTCGAGGAGCGCACGGCCGATCATTCCCGTCGTGGAAGCGAGCAACGGAGTGTGGAGGCTGACGACATCGCAGGTGGCGAAGATTTCTTCGAGGCTCGTGGGCTTGATCCCCAGGGACTGCACATCGTCCGGCGAGATATGGGGATCGTAGGCGAGGACCTGGAGATCGAAGGCGGCGAGGGCCTGGGCAACGCGCCGGCCGATCGCGCCGAGGGAGACGAGACCGACGCGGGATTGGTAGGTGCCGGCGGCCTGCGGTTCCGGCTTGATCCACGAGCGATGCTGCCGGGTGGTGCGCATCGTCTGCCAGACCTGCTTCAAACTGAGAAGGACGGTGCCGACGGTGAAATCCGCCACGGGAACGGCGTTGGCGGCCGCCGCGATGCAGACGGTGATCCCTCGTTCGAAGACGGCGGGGGTCAGAAAGGCTTTTGGCGATCCGGCGGCGTAGAAAATCGCCTTCAAGTTGGGAGCCGCGGCGAGAAAGGCCTCGTCCATTTTTGGAGTGCCCCAGGTGGCAAACAGGACATCGGCTGCCGCGAGCACATCGTGGCCGGCGGCGAGGTCGGTGGGATCGACCCAGCGGGCCGGAGCGCCCGCCAGTAGGTCGATCTCCGCGATCAGGGCCGGGGAGAAAACGACGTTGCGGTATTCGTGGCGAACGAGCAGGGCGGTCGCGAGCGGCGCGTCCTTTTCGGCTCCGACCTGGGAGCCGCGTGCGTCGGAGGAGGCACCGGTTTCAACGGTGGCGAGGACGCCATCCGCGGGACTGGACGTGATCAGGGGGTTCATTGTTGTCCACCAAGAATTCCCAGCGGCGCCAGGCCGCCGCAACCTTGCAATCGGTTACATTGTTAACGAGTGGGGAGGCAGCTAAGCCCGTTTGGGGTTCGGAAGGGAGTCGCCATCCTGCCAGAAACCCTCCACGAGGATGCGCCGAGGGGCGCTCGGCTCACCTCGATCATTGGCATTGATGAGGGCGACGAGAGTTTCCGCCGCCACCCGCCCGATCTCGACCGAGTTTTGATTGATCCCGGCGGTGAGCGGAAGATCCGAGACGGAAGTGCCGGCCACCGCGACGTCACGTGGGATCGACAGCCCCATCCTTTTCAAGAATTTCAGCGTTTCGGGAATCGCCGTCACGATGGCGTCGGGCTTGTATTTCCGATACCAGCTCTCGAATTCCTGGAAGGCCTTGGCGGGTTTCTCCCGAAACGTGCGGGAATCCGTAAGGAGCAGCGGCAGCTTCGGCGAGAGCTTCAGCATATTCTGCGAGACGAGATAGCCGCCGCTGAACGTCCCGCCGACGGCAAGATCGAAGTCGCTCGAAATCGCGAACCCGATCCGTCGATAGCCGTAGCCGTGAATTTTTTCCATGGCCCGCATGACCATCCGCATCTGGTCGGAGGTGACGACGTGGGAGTCCGGGCTGCGGACGGAAAGTCCGAAACGGATGACCGAAAAGTTCTCCCAATGGAAGTCGCCCCAATCGGGTTGCGTCGAGTGAGGCGGGATCAGGATGCCGCGAATCCCGCGGGTGAACATGATTTTCTCGAAGCGCTCGGGCGTGCAGTTTCTGGGCCAGATGAGTTCGTCGAGGTGGTAGCCGAAACGTTCGGCCGATTCGGTCGCGCCCTGCCAATAGGCCTCGAATTCCTTGTATTTGCGGACCTGTGCGGGGTTCTCCGCGTGATTGATCCAGGCGATCGAGCTGCGAATCGGAATTTCCTTCCGGCCGCGGCGGTAGGCGATCAGCGAAGAAAGAGCGGGGTCCGGGCGATAGCCCATTTCCTTGGCGACGCGTTGCACCTCTTCCTTCCGCCGCTGCGAAATATTGGGGTGGTTCTTCAGTGCCAGCGAGATCGTGGCGTGGGAAACGCCGAGACGCTTCGCAATATCCCGGAGGGTGACGCGGGATTCGATGGCCATCGTCGAATCAGTTCACACTGTTAAATGAAAAACGTAAATCTCTTTGCGAGGACGGGAAATTTTCGACGTCTGGCTTTTGCGCGGGATTGCGGCGGGAGATCGCCGGGAGAACGCGAGGGAGAAAAGAAATTCGGAAAAATTTCTAAGGGAGCGCCGCGTGGCGTGTCTTGTTAGGCTGGAGGCGAGAAACGTCCTCCCGCGGCCCCATGCCTGATTCCCTTTCCCACGCGCCCGGCTTGCCCGCCGCCGAGATTCCCGTCGCGGGGCTTTCGGCGGCCGGCGGGCGGCCTTCGCTCGTGGCGTTTTTCGAGGCGGAGGAGAGTGCGCTGCTGGGGTTTGCCATCGGGCTGGTCGGAAGGCGGTCGGTGGCCGAGGAGCTTGTGCAGGAGGCGTTTCTCCGGCTGCATCAACTTTGGGATCAGGTCGAAAATCCGCGGGCGTGGGTGTATCGCGCCCTGCGAAATCTCGCGCTCAACCACCTGCGCGATCATTCCCGCGAGGTGATGGTCGAGGCGCCGGAAGGGCCGGGGAACGAGAGCGCGCCGGACGAGGCCCTCGACCGGCTCGAAGCGGTCGGGATGGTGCGGTTGCTCCTCGCCGAACTCGCGCCCGACGACCAGGCGCTCATTCATCTCAAATACCACGATGACCTCAAATATCAGCAGATCAGTCAGCAAACCGGCCTGAGCGTGAGCAACGTCGGCTACAAACTCCACCACCTCCTGAAGGGGCTCGCCGAGGCGCTGCGCCGCGCGGGCATCGAGGGCAGCCGGGGATAACGCCATGAACGAAGACCATTCCGACCTTCAACCCTGGATCGAGCCGGAACTCGAGGCGCGCATCGTCGCCGTCGTTCTCGGCGAGGCCTCCGCCTTCGAGGCGGCGGAACTGGAGCGCATCGCCGCCGAACGCGCCGAGGTTGCCCTCTTCCGGCGTCGCATCGAGCAGGCGCACGGGCTGGTGGCGACCGCGTCCCGACCCGATCAACCCGCGCGGCGACTGGCGCCCGAACGGCGCGCGAAGCTGCTGGCGACGCTGGGCGGAATTTCCGTCGGCGTGCCGAACGTGAGCGCGCTGCGACGGCCGCGGCAGCCCTGGCTGACGGGAAAACTGATGCTGCGCGTGGCGGCGGTGCTGGTGGTCGGCGCGATTGTGACGACGTTTTTTTCGTCGTGGTGGACTTACGCAGATCGGCGGACGCTGGTTGCCGTGAATGCGAACAAGAAGAAACCGGCTTCCTGGGGTTTCGGACCGCAGATGGGGTCGAATGGTTCGTTTGGTGGCGGCATGCTGGCGATGGACAAGCGGCAACCGCAGTCCTCGGTGGCTCCGATGACCGTTGCTCCGTCGGCGGATGTGTCGGATCGCGCGAGAGACGGGGTGGATTTGATCTCCGCGCCGACGGTGACCGCCAAAAGCGGTCAACTGGCGATGATGCAGACGGCGACCGGACTCCCGTCTTCGATGCAGGTCGAAACGGACGCCGCCCCCGCGGCGGCCGCGATGCCTCCGAAAAGCGAATTCGCCGGCTCGGCGGGCAGTGGCGGTGGCGAGGTGGTCCAGAATGGGGCGAATTTTGCGCCGACGGGGGCGAGCGCGCAGGAAATGGCCAAGGCCGACGACCCTCGAGTCGCGGAATTCAGCGCGTTGAACAAATCGTTGAAGGACCAGGCGCTGGTGGGATCTGGCGACGCTTCGGCGACTCGTCGCGGAGCCGCAGATTTCTCCAAGTTGGGAACGACCGTCACGGCCGGAATCAGCAATGCCGTGGCCGTGACGGCTCCAGAGGAGAAGCCGGTGGCACTCAATGAAGAACTCAAGACGGATGACTTGGAGAACCTTCCGGTGGCGCGGGCATTGCCCGTTGATGCGGAGCCCCGGATGCAACCCGCGGGAAAAGCGAAGGAGGTCTCCATCGACGAGATTGCCGCCGAGACGCAGCCCTTCTCGACCTTCTCGTTGAACGTGAGCGACGTGTCGTTCCTGCTCGCGAAGGACGCGCTGGCGCGCGGCGAAAGACCCGATCCGGCCCGCATCCGGCCCGAGGAATTTTACAACGCGTTCGACTACGGCGATCCCGCACCGGCCCCGGGCGAGCAGGTCGTCGGCCGCATCGAGCAGGCGGCGCATCCCTTCCGGCAGCAACGGAATCTCGTGCGCATCGCATTGAAGGTCGCGGCCACCGGACGCGCGGCAGGCGAGCCGTTGCGGCTGACGATCCTGCTCGATACCTCGGGCTCGATGGAACGCGAGGACCGCGCCGCCTCCGTACGCCGGGCGCTCTCGGCGTTGGCGTCGTTGCTCGGCCCGAACGATCGCGTCTCGCTCATCGGATTTGCGCGCCAGCCGCGCCTGCTGGCCGAGGCCGTGCCCGGCGATCAAGCCGGCAAACTCGCGGACATCGCGGCGCAGACTCCGGCCGATGGCGGCACGAATCTCGACGCCGCGCTCGGCCTCGCGGCGGAGCTGGCCGCGAAGCAGCGCGTGGATGGTGCGCAGAATCGCATCGTGCTGCTCACCGATGGCGCGGCGAATCTCGGCAATGCGGACCCGGAACAGCTCGCGGCGCGCGTCGAAAAACTGCGCCAGCAAGGCATCGCGTTCGACGCGTGCGGCGTGGGCGCGAGCGGGCTCAACGACGACGTGCTCGAGGCGCTCACGCGCAAGGGCGACGGGCGTTATTATTTTCTCGAGAAGCCGGAGGACGCCGATGCGGGCTTTGCGCGGCGGCTGGCGGGCGCGTTCCGCCCGGCGGCGGAGAACGTGAAGGTGCAGGTGCGCTTCAACCCGCAGCGCGTGGGCAAATACCGGCTGCTGGGCTTCGAGAAGCACCGGCTGGAGACGGAGGACTTTCGCAACGATCGCGTGGACGCCGCCGAACTCGCCGCGAACGAGGCGGGCGTCGCGCTGTATGAAGTCGAGCCGCTGCCCGGCGGCGAGGGCGAACTCGGCGAGGTCTTCGTGCGGTTCCGCGATCCCGCGAGCGGCGCGATGGTGGAGCGGTCCTGGACCATGCCCTACGACACGCAAGCGCCGGCCTTCGACCGCGCGAGCCCGTCGTTGCAGCTCGCCGGCGCGGCGGCATTGCTCGCGGAGAAACTGCGCGGCGGCCCCGACGCCGATCTCGTCGATCTCGACACGCTCGTGCCCATCGTCACGGCGCTGCGCGGCCATTACCCGCAGCAGGCCCGCGTGAACGATCTCGTCGAGATGTTCCGGCAATTGCGCCGCTAAATTTTTTCTAAGGAAATTCGCGGCGGCGGTTCTTCACGTCGGGAGGATGCACCACCTCCCGACTTTCCATGAAAATTCCTTCCGTTCGGTTCGGGGTCCTTCTCATTGCCTCGCTCGCGCTGGTCCGGCCCGTGTTTTCTCAAAGCACCGCGGATCGTGCGAACGTCTCCGCGGACGTGACGCCCGGTGGCGGGCATCTCGTCGTCGAGGCGCACGGCGTGGCGCCGGAGGCACCTCCGTTCTTTTCGGCGACGGTTGCGAGCACGGTGCGGCTCGGCGCGGAGGAGGTGGTCGGCGAGATGAAGGTCGATGTCCGCATCGTGCAGGGCCGACCGAAGGTGCTGACGCTCGGCTTGAACGGGGCGGGGGAAGTCGTGGAGGTGAGCGGCGAGGGGCTGCGCGACTGGGCGGTGCGGCGCGAGGGCGGCGGGCGCTTTCTCGATCTGCGGCCGTTCCTGGCGGACGGGAAGGCGGGTCCAAAGGAACTTCACCTCACCGTGCGCGTTCGCGTGGGGCAACCGAAGATTCCCGGAGAGCTGGAGGTGCCGATGCTCACGCCCGGCGACGCGGTCGGGTTTTCCTCGGAGGTCACGCTGACGCCCGACGACGCGGTGGAGCTGCGCGTGACGAAAGCGGCGCGATTACTGCCGGTCGAGTCGGGTGGGAGGGCGCTGAGTTTCGCGACGACGGGCGACGGAACGCTGGAGGTCGCGCTCGCGCCCCGCGGTTCGGCGCTGGGCGACGCCGAACTCGTGGGCGCGCAACTTTCCGGACAAATCGACGACGCGGCGGGGTGCGTGAATTTTCAATTGCGCGGCGAGCTGCGCGGGCGACGCGTGGGCGCACGACTGGCGTTGCTCTCGGGCGCGGCGGCGATTTCGGACGTGGCGGCTGGCGACGGCTGGCATCTCGAGCTGCGGCGCGGTCGCACGGAGCTTGTCGTCGATCGAGTGGGAAATTTTCCGCTCGATCTGCGGTTTGCGGCGGCGGTGAAGGACACGGGCGGCTGGCGACGGATCGATTTTCAAATGCCGGCGGGCGCCGTGGTTCCACTGACGCTGGAGGGATTGCCGGACGGGACGGCGTTCGATCCCGCGGGGGGCGTCGTTCCTGATGCGGCGACGCGCAAGGGGTTTCTGCCCGCGAGCGGAGCGGCAGCGCTGGGCTGGCGGCGGACACGTGACTCGCGGGAGGGCGCGCTGTTCTTCACGAGCAACGAGCAGACCGATGTGCGGGTGGGCGCCGGGCTGCTGCGGCAGACGGCGCGGCTCGATTTTCGCGTGCTCCAGGGCAAGCTGCCGGGCGTGACGCTGCGCCTGGACGGGCCGGGCGAAATCCTCGCCGTCGAGGGCGCGAACGTACTGGGCTGGTCGGTCGCGGAGCAGGGCGGGAAGCGGACGCTCGTGGTGCGGTTGAGCCGGCCGTTCGAGAAAAATGGCGCGCTGACCGTGCGCAGCCAGACGCCGCTTGGCGCGTTTCCCGTGCGGGCGCAGCCGCTGCGGCTCACGCCCGAGGGTGGCGTGCGCCACTCCGGATACGTGCGCGTGGCCAACGATGGCGCGGTGCGGCTGGAGGTGGCCGACGTGAGCGGGATGATGCAGCTCGCTCCCGGGCAGTTTCCCGGCGACCCGGTCGAGGGCGGCGCGCGGCAGGTTTTCGTCTATCGCTTTCCCTCCGGGGACTACGCCTATCGCGTGCAGGCCACGCAGATTCTTCCCGAGGTCGGCGTCTCGCAGATCGTCACCTACGAACTCGGCGATACTGACCGCGTGATCGCCGCCGATCTCGAACTCGATATTCGCGAAGCGCCGCTGCGCGAATGGTCGCTGGCGATTCCCGAGGACTACGCGGTCGTCGCGGTGAACGGGAGCACCGTGGCCGATTACGTGGCCGAGAGCGGGACGAAGGACGGCCGTCGTGCGCTGAAAATTCTTTTTGGCGGGCCGGTGGACGGCCGGCAGTTGATCCAACTGCGGCTGGAGAAAAATCAGGCCGCGGGCGCGGGTGCGTGGAGTCTGCCGCCGCTGGTGTTTCCAGGCGCGAAGTCCGTGCGCGGGCACGTTGGCGTGGTGGCGGCGCCGGGATTTCGCGTTCTTCCCGCGCGGGTTGACAACCTGGTGGAAATGCCGCTCAGCTATTTTCCCAAGCAGGTCGCGGGATTGCAGCAGGCGTATCGGCTGCGCGAGGCGGACTGGACCGCCGCGCTGAAGATCGAGGCGCTCGGCCGTAGCGTCGAGGCTGATGTCTTCCACCTCTATTCGCTCAAGGAGGGCGTCGTTTACGCCAGCGTGCTGCTCAATTATTTCGTCGTCGGCGCCCCGACGAACGAGTGGCGGATCGCGGTCCCCGCGTCGGCGGGAAACATCGACGTGGTGGGTCAGAACGTGCAGCGCGAATGGCGGCGCGAGGGCGACGAGGTGATCGTCACGCTGCACCAGCCGGTGCTCGGCGCGGCGACGCTGCTCGTGACGTTCGAGCAATCGATGAGCGCGCGGGGCGGCGTGATCCGGCCCGGCGAGGTGCGGCCGCTGGGCGTGCAGGGCGAGCGCGGGTTTGTCCAGATCGTGAGCCCGCTGCAGGTGAAGTCGCAGGTGCTGAAGGCGGACGGAAATTTGCTGAAGCTCGAGCCCTTGGAATTGCCGGCGGAATATCGCCTGCTCACCAGCTCGCCGTCGCTGGCGACATACCAATACACGGCGCGGCCCTTCGCGCTCGCGGTGAATATCGACTGGTATGCGCCCGCCGAAACGGTGGATCAACTCGTCGATTTCGCGACGCTCGCGAGCCATGTCTCGCGGGATGGCCAGGCGGTGACCGACGCGCATTATTTCGTGAAGACCCGCGGTCGAAAGGCGTTGCGACTGACGCTGCCTGAGGACGTGAAACTCTGGGAGGTGCGCGCCGGCGGGGAAACCGTGAACGCCCGCGCCGACGGCGGGCAAACGCTGATTCCGTTGCCGCCGCGAACGAATCCGAACGAGCCGGTCGAGGTCGTGTTGCGACTGGGTCAGACGGCGAGCCGGCCGGGTGCGGTCCGGTTGAGCGCGCCGCGAGTGGAGTCGCCGACGGTGATCACCGAATGGACGGTTGGCGGCGATCCCGGACGACGCCTCGTTCCGAAAGGTGGCGCGGCGGAGCTGAGTGCGCCGGTTCTCACCGAGACGGGTTTCGAGTGGTTATCGGCCAGGGCGCCGGTGGTGGCGGGTCTGCTGCTGCTCGGTCTGGCGCTGGCTGCGCGCCTGCTGCGGACGTCGACCGGTTGGCGGCCCGCGGTGGGATTCCTGCTCGCGGCGCTGGTGGTGCTCGTGGCAATGCGCTTCGCGTTCGCGGCGGCCGTCGAGAGGCGCGTGAATCTCGCGGAACTGACGTATGCGGCCACCGTCGTCCCTGCGGGGCAGGCGGTCACGATTCAGCTCGCGAACGTGGCGGCCTGGCGGTCGATGATTTCGGGCTGGGGCGTCGCGGCGGCGTTGGGTGGCCTCGCGTTGCTGGGGCTGGGAATCCGGCGGGATCGGCGGTCGATCTGGGCGGCGGGCGCGGGGCTGTTGATGGTCGGCGTCCTCGCGCAACACGGCGGCGCGATTGGCTTCTTCGCGCTCATCACCGTCGCGACATTTTTCGCGTTGCTGCTGCCGATCCTTGTCGGCTGGTTGCGGCGGCCGCGCGCGGTGATCCAACCGATCGCCGCCGCTCTGCTGGTGCTGTTGGTGATGCCGGCCTTGCGCGCCGAGCAGGCGCCGCCGGCGGAGTCGATCGTGCAATCGTGGAAGATTCACGACGGCCGCTTGTTTGGGGAAATCGATCTTCGCGTGCGCGGCGTGGCGGGCGACAGCTTCCTGCTGCTGCGGCCTTCGGCGCTGCTGACGGATTTTCAGGGCGACGGGTTGCGAGTCACGAAGGTAAATCGCGATGGCGAAATTCTCTATTTTGTGGCGCTGGAAAAGGCCGGCGTCCTTACCGCCCACGCGAAGTTCGAATCGCCCGCGATTGGCGACTCTGCGGTCTCCTTCGCCGGAACGACTTGGAAGGGGTTCTGGCGAGGCGAGACCGTCGTGACGTTCGGGGGCGATGGGGTTTTTCGCGAAATCTGGCATGGGAACGCGGCTCTCGGCAGGTGGGTCGCCACGTCGCCGGGCACCGCCACGGTCACTTTGACAAATGGAACGATTCAAAAATTCACTCGACGGAATGATCACATTCTCCAGCGGGACGATTCGATGACATGGTCGGAAGACTCTACGACTCGCGGTATTCCGCTTCTGACCGGTCCTGCGATCGTTCAGCGCGTCACGGTGGAGCTTGATCAGGACGGCTGGGAGTTCGTTTCGCCCGATGCAATGAGCGTGCAGGCGCTTCCGCCGACGCCGGGTCGGAGTGGCGCAACGCTGCTGCTCGGTCCGGCCAATGCGGCAATGGTCCAGCTTCGCCCGAAGACGCGCGACGTGGCGGCGGAGAAGCCGGAGTTTTACGCCGAGGCGGCGAATCTCTTTCTGCCCGGGCCAGGTGTGGTGAATGGGATTTGTCGCGTCACGATTCGGCCGGTGCAGGGGCAGATTTCCGTGCTCGAGTTGGAGATGCCGAAGGGCTTCACGGTTGGGGACGTGGCGAACGGACCGGTGAGCGAATGGCGGTTCGATCCGCAGAGCCGCAAGCTCCGTGTGGTGCTCGAACCGGCGCAGGCGACGCCTTTCCATTTCGATGTCGAGAGCCAGCTGGGAACCGCGGCTCCGCCGGTGAATCTGGCGCTCGAGCCGCTGCGGATCGCCGGCGCGGCGGGTGAGATCGGGATGATCGGACTCGCGTTCGGCGATGACGCCCAGCCGGAGAACGTGCACGGAGCCTCGCCCGTGAACCTTGAGGATTTCGACGGAAGCCTGATTCCGCGCGGAAAGAAAGGCCGGCCGCTGGCGACGCTCCAGCAGGTCTTTCGCTACGGTCGCGAGGGTGGGGGCGTTTCGTTGCGCGTTGCGGCGGTGGCTCCGGAGATCCGGGCGACGACGAAGCAGGTGTTGTCGTTTGGCGATGACCGGATCGTCCTCGCGGTCGACTTGAACGTCGCGATTACGCGGGCCGGGTTGTTCAAGCTGAGCTTCGCGCTGCCGGAGGGGCTGGAGGTCGAGGCGATCAGCGGGGCGGCGCTCGGTGGTTGGACGGAAGCCTCGGAGGCGGGGACGCGCGTGATCACGCTGCAGCTGAATGGCCGGACGATCGGCGAGCAAAACTTTGCGCTGACGTTTACCGGGTCGGCGCCGGCGGCGCAGAAGGCGTGGACGGTGCCGCGGCTGCAGGTGCGCGAGGCGACGCGGCAGACGGGCGAGATGACCGTGGTGCCCGAACGCGGGTGGCGGCTGTTGCCGGTTGCGCGGGAGAATGTCGTGCAGCTCGATCCCGCGGCGGCGGGCGAAGGGCGGCCGGGCGTGCTCGCGTTCCGGTTGTTGCAGGCGGATTGGCGGCTTGCGCTGGGCGTCGAGGCGCTGGACCCGTGGGTGACGGTGCGGGCGTTGCAGGAGATCACGGTGCGCGAGGGGCAGACGCTCACGCGGCTCGCCATCCGCTACCGCGTCGAAAACGCGGCCGTGAAACATCTTTCCATTCGGCTGCCGGGGCTCACCGAAAGTCAGGCGCAGACGGTGCGGGCGACGGGCGCCGCGGTGAGCGATCTCGTCAAGGTGCCCGGTGAAAAGGATCGGTGGGAAATCCAGTTTCAACGCGGGATCGTCGGCGAGACGGACGTGCAGATCGAGTATCAGGGCCAGAACGCGCGGGAGCAGGGGCGCGAGGCCGTGGAGATTCCCGTCTTCACGGGCGCGCGGCAGGTGGCGCAATTTGTTTCGTTGCGCGGAAGCGGACGCATCGATCTCGACGCGAATGGGCTGCCGCGCGGCTGGCAGCGCGTGGATTGGAGCGCGGTGCCCGGTGAGTTGCAGGACCGTTCCGACCGCAGCGTGCCGGCGTTGTGCTTTCGCGTGGCGGAACCGGAGGGGCCGCTGGCCGTGAAAATCCTCCGCCATGAGGTGGCCGATGCCTTGAAACTGCGGGTGACGCGCGGCGCCCTGACGACGTTGCTCTCGCCGGACGGGCCGTCGCTGACGGCGGTGCAGTTGACGCTCGATGTCGTCGAGAAGGGCTCGCTGCGGGTGCGGCTGCCGAAGGATGCGCAGCTCTTCAGCGCGTTCGTGAACGAGGAGAGCGCGTCCGTCGTGCGCGAGGGTGACGAGTATCTCCTCAATGTCTCGCCGCGGACGGATGCGGATCGGTCCGCCGGCGTGCGGTTGGTCTATGCCGTGCCCGATCGACAGGGCCGCGACATCGGTCTCGTCGGGCCGGGCTTCAACGTTCCGCTGGTGGATGTCGCGTGGCGAATCGTGGTGCCGCCGGGTTATGCGCTGGCCCGTTGGCAGGGCGGGCTCGTGCTCAAGGAGGATGCGTCCGCGGGACGATTCGGACTGGGCGATTACGTGAGTCTTTCCAGCGCGGTGAGGGAGCGGGAGTCGAAGAAAACGGAGGCGTTGATCGCGCAGGCGAATACGTTGCTGCGCGGCGGCGAGCAGCAGCAGGCCGGCGAGGTGCTGGCGCGCGCGGCGAACGCCATCTCGGTGGACGAGGCGACGAACGAGGATGCGCGGGTGCAGCTTCGCACGCTCAAGACGCAGCAGGCCGTCGTGGGGCTGAACACTCGTCGGCAACGGCTCTACCTCGACAACAAGGGCGCGGACGCCGCGCGCAACGATCAGCTCGAGCAGGCGGCGATTCGGAATCCGTTCATTCAGGGGCGGATGAATTTCGATCCGCAGCAGATCGATCAGCTCCTCGTGGGCAACAGCGTGGAGGAGAACTCGGCGCTGCGTGGGATCGCGGGCCGCATCGTCGAGCAGCAGCTCGCGTCGGAGCCGGTGGGCCACCAGATCGACGTGACGATCCCGGAAAGCGGCCACGTGCTCACGTTTACGCGCAGCATTCAGGTCGACGGCGAAGCGCCACTCGCCCTGGATCTGCGACTCGAAAAAACGGGCGGGGCCAACAGCTGGTTCGTCGGCGTGCTGTTGGTCGTGGGATTGGTGGCCGCGGGGACGGCGATGCCACGTCGTGCGGAGTCGTGAAGCCTTTCAGGCCACGTTTTCGCCGCCGGTGACCTGGCCGGGTTTGTCGGGATTTTCCTGCCAGACGAAGACGCCATCGACGCCCTTTTTCGTGATTTGACGGAACAGGTCGGGCGCGTCGCGTTTCTGCAACATGCGCTCGACGAGACCGGTTGCGCCGCAGCAGAGCAGCTTGCAGTGGGCCTTGAGTTCGCGCGGGTGGCCGATCAACCGCTCCGCGTTTGCGGGCGCGGCGGGCGTCGCGACGCGCGAGGTGGCGAGGAAGCTGTAGGGCAACGCGCGCAGATCGATGCCGAGGCGCAGCGAGACTTCGCGCCAGAATGGAGACTGGAAAACCTCGGTGGGCGGCGGAGCGAAAAAGTGGCACCAGTGGCGCTCATTTTCCGGCGTAAGCATCGGGCAGATTTGCTGATGGGTGCAGGGCGCGAGGAGCTGGTGGCCGGCCTGGAGCAAGGTATCGCGCACGGCGCTGAGTCGGCGACTGATGTCGCGCGAGCCGGGCTCGACCCAGAGGATTTCGTCGGCGGTCGCGGCGAAGGTGGCGAGGTTCGCGAGTTCGTCGGGATGAAGCTCTCCGACGACGTGGCTGAGAACGAGAAGGGTGCCGGGAGAAACGGCTTCCGATGAGGCGCGAATGCGGGCGGTAACGCCGGCGGCATGCAGTCGGTCGCGGGCGAAGGCGGCGGCGAGCCGGGATTGGTCGGACACCTCGGCCGTGCGGATGCCGCTCCACGCGGCAACGGCGCGCGCGGCGATGCCCGTGCCGCAGCCCCAGTCGAGGAGTTGCGCGGAGCGCGGCCGCCAGCCGGCGCGGGTGAGGCCGGCCAGTGCGGCGTCCCATTTCCAGCCGATGCGCGGGGCGAAGACGGCATCGTAGAGCGCGAGGTCGCGGACGGTCCAGTAGTCGTCCGTCGCGTCGCTCAGGAAACGATCGCGCAGGACGCGCAGCCGCTGCCAGTCGCCGGGCGTGATGGCTTCCATGCGGGCGCGGACCTACTTCGGGGCCGTGGCGGGCACGGTGAACGGGTGGTCTTTCTCGCCGGTCACGAACATCACGATCTCGACGGGTGCCGAGCCGGTGTTGCGGCCGTTGTGGAGGACGTTGACGGATTCGATCAAGGCCTGACCGGCGGTGAGCGCGGCGGATTTTCCGCCCTCCATTTCCACGGTGAGGTTGCCGGCGAGCACATAGCCGTAGCAGGGAAATGGGTGGCGGTGCCAACCGGTCTGCGCGCCGGGAGGAATGGTCACGCGGACCGCGGTGACCTCGGGATCGGCGACATTCGGATAGACGATGGGCTGGCCGGCGACGGTCTCGCCCGAGCGCAGGAGCGGCGTGACCTTGATCGTCGGCCGGTAGCCTTCCGCGGCGGACGGTGGCTCCGCTCGGAGGAAAGGCAACGTGCCGACGGCGAGGAGGAGGCAGAAGAAGGGCAGGGGTTTCATGCCAGAGAGCCGTAGCAGCCGGGCGGCGGGCGGCGAGGAGATTTCCATGAGGAGAGCGCCCTCTCTGCGCCCGGATTTGCTAAGTTGGCCAAGAATCGGCGATAATTCTTGTCGATGTCTCCCGAAACACCCGTCCAGCCCGACCAGGTCGCTCATGTGCAGGGCCTCTTCGTGCAGCACCTCCCGGCGCTGCGCGGGTTCGTCCTCGCGCTCGTCAGCGATTTCAGTCTCGTGGACGACATCGTGCAGGAGACGTTTTTGACCGTCACCGCGAAAGCCGCGGATTTCGAACGCGACACCAATTTTCGGGCCTGGGCGTGGACGATTGCCCGCTACAAGACGCTCCAGCTTCTCAAGAAACGCCCCGCGCTCACCTCGCATTTTGCCGAGGACGTGGTCGAGGCGCTTTGCGCGCACGACGCCTCGCAGGATTGGAAAACCGAGGAAATGCTCCAACAGCTCACCAAATGCGTGACGGAGCTCGCCCCCAAAGCGCGGCAGGCCATCGAGTTGCGCTACATGCAGGCGCACCGCCCCCCCGAGATCGCCCGCTCCATGGGTTGGACCGTGGACGCCGTTCACGTCGCCCTCTCCCGCGCCCGCGTTTTTTTGCGGGATTGCCTGAACCGCAGCCTCGCCGCCACCGCCTGATTCCATGCCGCTCGAAATCACCCGCCTCGAATATTTGATCAACCGGCATTTCGATGAATTGCTGACCGGCGAGGAACGGGCGGAACTCGAGCGGATGTTGATGGAGTCGGCGAATGCCCGCGCGCGTTTCTGGGAAATGGCCCGGGTGAATGCCGTGCTGCGGCAATGGGGCCAGGAGGAGTGGGGCCGCAAGGACGGCGCGCAGGCTCACCTTCGCGTGCTGCCATCGATTCCGAGGGCGGCAAGGATTCGCACGGTGCATCGCTCCGGCGAGGTGCCTTCGACGGTGAATCCCTGGTGGCCATTGGCCGCTGCGGCGGTCTTCGTGATCGGCTTCTTTGTGTGGACCTATCTTCCATCGCAGCCGGTGGTGACGGAACGTGGCGTGGCCGTGCTCACACATACGTCGGACGTCATTTGGGGCCGGGGCTCGGAGGGAACGAAGGCAGGCTCGGTGCTTCAACCCGGCTGGCTGCACGTGAAGTCGGGCGTCCTCCAGGTGGAATTTTCACGGGGCGCGCGAGTGGTTCTGGAAGGACCGGCGGATTTTTGCCTGACCTCGAATAATTCCGGGGAGCTGACCCGGGGCCGGCTTTCCGCGGTGGTTCCCGAGCCCGCGCATGGCTTCGCCGTGCAAACGCCGCGATTCACCGCCGTCGATCACGGCACGAAATTCGGATGCGTCGTTCCAGCCAGTGGCGCGCCGGAGCTTCACGTCTTTGGCGGCCTGGTGGGAATGCTGGCGGACGGCGCGACCAAGGAAACCCGCAGCCTGCACGCGAACGAAGCGGTGCGCGTGGAGGGTGACAAGGTCGAGGCCATCCCGGCGGACGCCGGGGCGTTCATCGACGAGGAGGAATTGGCGCTCCGCGACCGTAATGGGTTGCACGAGCGGCTGGTCGCCTGGCAGGGATTCAGCCGGGAATTCAGCCAGCATCGCGACATGCTGGCCTATCTCGATTTTCAGCCGAGTGGGGACTCCGCGCGCAGCATGGTGAATCGCGCCGCCAACGCCCCCGCCGGCTCCGGCGCCGCGATCGTGGGCTGCGACTGGGCGGAAGGCCGCTGGCCCGGCAAGGGCGCACTGGAGTTCAAGCGCACGGACGACCGCGTGCGGATGAATGCCCCGGGAAACTTTGCGTCGCTCACGTTCCTGGCCTGGGTGCGGGTGGACGGCCTG
>Ga0070661_100000158_pt1 | contig 55403 bp, 43 predicted proteins | sample KBSC43metaG_FD_64663 | JGI IMG/M metagenome (GOLD analysis project Ga0070661, IMG submission 64663) | Corn rhizosphere microbial communities from Kellogg Biological Station, Michigan, USA - KBS C4-3 metaG | ecosystem: Host-associated > Plants > Roots > Rhizosphere > Soil ... | reverse complement strand
GCTCGATTGGGCGGACTTCGAGCTCCACCGCATCCGTTCGCGCGCCGATCCGTATTTCTGGACCGCCTTCGAAGCGCTCTGGCGGGAATTCGGCGCCAAGGGCGAAATGGAGCAAGCCGACGTCATCGAGCGCCGTCTGCGCTGGAACCCGCAACAGCCCATCCATGGCTGCGCCCTGCTCTACGAGCTCTTTCTCGTCACGCGCGGAGGGGAGTTCGTCGGCGTGCGCGACCATACCGCCATCGTTCGCGCGGACTTTCCGATGGCTGTCGTCCACATGTCGCACAACCTCGTTGCGCCCGCCTTTCGCCGCAGCGGAGTCGCCGGATGGCTGCGCGCCCTCCCCGCGCAAACGGCCCGCGACTGCCTCGCCGCGCAGCGCCGTCCACTCACCGAGCCCATCGCCCTCGTCGCCGAGATGGAACCCGCCGATCCAACGAACGATGCGCGCACGATCCGCCTTACCGCCTACGAAAAGGCCGGCTACAAAAAAGTTGATCCGACCGTCATCGACTACCTCCAACCCGACTTCCGCTATCCCGACGAAATCGACGCCAGCGGCGGCCCCCATCCCCTCCCGCTCGATCTGCTCGTCCGCCTCGTTGGCGACGAAGGCCGCAGCGCCCTCCGCACCGACGAAGTGCAGGGCATCGTCGAGAGCCTCTACCGCATGTATGGCGTCGAGTTTCGTCCCGCCGACATGGCCGTGGTCTGGGAGCACCTCGCACACTTCCCGCGTGGCGCTCACTCCATTGCCCTTCTCCCACCCAGCCAACCATGACGCTGCGCCTCTTCCACGACCCCGGCTTCGAGGCCCCCATCGGCGACCACATCATGCCGATCCGCAAATTCCGTCTCGTCGCCGACGCCCTGCGCGAGGATCCGCGTCTGGAAATCCTTGCCCCCGCGCCAGTCAGCGAAATCGACCTCCACCGCGCCCACGTCGCGGAATACGTCGCCGCCATCCGCACCGGCGAACCCCGCGAGCTCGCCGAATCCCAGAAATTTCCCTGGTCGCCCGCGCTCTTTCCCTCGGTCTGCCTCACCAACGGCGGCGTCTTCGCGGCCGCGGAAGCGGCACTGGAACGCGGCGTTTCGGCCGCGCTCGCTAGCGGTTTCCACCACGCCTGCGCGGACCACGGCGAAGGCTTCTGCACCTTCAACGGCCTCGTCGTCGCCGCGGAAAAACTCCGCGCCGCCGGCCGCATCCAGCGCGTCGCCGTGCTCGACATGGATCTCCACTACGGCAACGGCACCGCGAGCCTCGCCGAGAACCGCGATTGGCTCTTCGCCCTCTCGATCTACGGCAACGACTATTGGAACAACCAGCCCTACCGCGACGTGGAAACCGTGCATCATCCCGCCGGGCCAAACCACGCCGCCGACGTGCTACCGAATGGCTGCCGCGGCGACGAAATGCTCGCCATCCTCGAGCGCAACCTGCCCACCCTCCGCGAGAATCGGCCCGAGCTCCTGCTCTACCAGGCCGGCGCCGATCCCCTGCGCGACGATCCCTATTCGCCGCTCGACCTCGGTCCGGAGGATCTCCAGGCCCGCGACCGCCGCGTCTTCGAATTCGCCCGCGCCGAAGGCATCCCCATCGCGTGGGTCCTCGCCGGCGGCTACACGCCGGACACGTCAAAAGTCGTCGCCGTCCACGTGAACACCGCCCGCGCCTGCGCCGAAGTCTTCGCGTAGTCCGCTACACTATCGCCGCAGGTATTATTCGTGCCAGTCTGCCGCCGAAAATGACGCGGGCCGCGAGGAGGAACTCCCCGCGGCCCGGCATGAAATCGAGACCAGTGCCCGCCTTTTAGGCGTTGTAGGTCGTCGAGGCGGTGTCGCCGCCGTGGCCGGTCCAGTTTGTATGGAAGAACTCGCCCGCGGGCTTGTCCACGCGCTCGTAGGTGTGCGCGCCGAAGAAGTCGCGTTGGGCCTGGAGCAGGTTCGATGGCAGGCGCTCGGTGCGATAGCTGTCGTAGTAGCCGAGGCTGGCTGTGAACGCGGGAGCGGCCACGCCGCGCTCGACGGCGGCAACAATGGCCTTGCGCCAGCCGGCCTGCGACTTCGCGAAGACCTCGGTGAAGAACGGCGCGAGCATGAGATTCTCCAGGGCGGGATTCGCCTCGTAGGCTTCCTTGATGCGATTCAGGAACACGGCGCGGATGATGCAGCCGCCGCGCCAGATCGTGGCGATGTCGCCAAAATTCAGATTCCAGTCGTAGAACCGGCTCGCCGTGCCAAGGAGGTCGAGGCCCTGCGCGTAGCTGACAATCTTGCTCGCGTAGAGCGCGTCGCGCACCGCGTCGATGATCTCCTGGCGATCGCCGGTGAACGGCGCCGGTTCCCAAGCCGGGAGAACCTTGCTCGCGGCGACGCGCTTGGCCTTCATCGACGAAAGAATGCGCGCCTCGACGGCGGCGTTCACGGTCGAGAGAACGATGCCGTGCTCGACGGCGTTGCCGACGGTCCACTTGCCGGTGCCCTTCTGGCCGGCTTTGTCGAGGATCAGATCGACCATCGGCTTGCCCGTCTCGGGGTCCGTCTTGGTGAAAATCTGCTCGGTGATTTCGATGAGATAGCTATTCAGCTCGCCCTTGTTCCAGTCGGCGAAGATTTGATGGAACTCCTCGGCGGTCGGATTGATCGTTGCCTTGAGGATCGCGTAGGCCTCGCAGATGAGCTGCATGTCGCCGTATTCGATGCCGTTGTGCACCATCTTGACGTAATGACCCGCGCCGTCGGGGCCCATGTGGCGACAGCAGGGCTCGCCCTCCACGAAGGCGGAAATTTTCTGGAAGATCGGACCGACCGCGTCCCACGCTTCCTTCGAGCCACCGGGCATGATCGACGGACCCTTGAGCGCGCCTTCCTCGCCGCCGGAAACGCCCGTGCCAACGTAGTGCAGGCCCTTTTCCCGGAGCGCCTTCTCGCGGCGCTGCGTGTCGGTCCACAGCGAATTGCCGCCGTCGATGATGATATCGCCCGCTTCGAGCATCGGCACGAGCTGGTCGATCACGGCGTCCACCGGTCCGCCGGCCTTCACCATGATCATCGCCTTGCGCGGACGCGCCAGCGATCCGACGAATTCCTCGAGCGTCTTCGCGGGCACGATGTTTTTACCCTTGGCACGACCCTCCGCAAACTTCTCGGTCACGGCCGTGGTGCGGTTGTAAACGCTCACGGAAAAGCCTTTGCTCTCCATGTTGAGGACAAGATTTTCGCCCATGACGGCGAGGCCAATTAAACCGATATCGCTATTGCTCATGAAAAAGAAGGATGCGTGAAAGACGGTGAGCCTACCCTCCCCTCCGCGGCCGGGGCAATGAATTCCCGGGCGGCAGCCATGCAATTTTTACCGCCTCGCGATGAACGGGCTTCATTTCCGCCCCGCGGGGCACACACTTTTTTTGCGGGAGTCGCCTTGCGCTGATTCCACGCGTCAGGTTTGCTGAATCCCCGCCATGAACCTGCCCAACCAGCTCACCGTCGGCCGACTCGTGCTGAGCGTCTTCTTCGTGGCCTGCTTCTCGGTGGCGTTTCCGTTCAACCACACTCTCGCGCTCGCGCTTTTCCTTGTCGCGACGCTCACCGATTACCTCGACGGCGTCATCGCGCGCCGCCGGGACCTGATCACGGACTTCGGCAAGTTGATGGATCCGCTGGCGGACAAAATCCTCACGGCGGCGGCCTTCATCTGCCTCCTGCCCATGCAGGCGCTGCCAGGCTGGGTGGTCATCATCATCATCGCCCGCGAGTTCCTCATCACCGGCCTGCGCCTGCTGGCCGGCGCGAAGGGCGTGATCCTGCCCGCCGAAAAACTCGGCAAGCACAAGACCGCATGGCAAATGGCCACGATCATTTTCTTTTTGATCCTGCTCGCACTCGGCGACTGGAATTCCCGCCGGCTCGACTGGGTGCCCTTCGCCTGGAACGTGATCGGCCCCGTGATGGTGACGATCACCACCATCCTGACGGTCTATTCCGGCGCCGGATATTTCTGGAAAAACCGCGCGCTGATCGCCAGCACCTAAAAGAAACTGCGCATCACCTCAATGGTGTCGCCCGGCTGAAGCGGAACATCATTGCTGGGGTCCTTGCGGATTTTGCGCATATCGATCGTCACTGTTTGCATGTTCCGATAAAGCTTCACCCGACTCTGCGACGCATACTCGGTGAGCCCCCCCGCCGCAGTGACCGCAGAGAGAACGGTCAAATCCGGGGTGTAGGGCACTCGTTGTGGCAGGCGAACCTCTCCGCCGACATTTACGAATCGGGCGCTTTGGGGCACGCTCACAGTAATGGTTGGGTTGGAGTAAACCCCCTGCTGGACGTAGGCGTCTTGAATCGCACTTTGTAACTCCTCCTGGGTCAAGTCACTTGCCTTGATGCGCCCGATCTGCGGCACGTTCACATAGCCCTCGGTATCGACCGTGTAAACTCCTGTAACCTGCTCAATCTCCTCCCGGGGAACGCCGCCCAAACGAATATCGATGGAGTCTCCGGCACGCAGGTGTGCGCCCTGGCTCTCGGAGTCGTCAGTATTTCCCTCGAGCTGCGCAAAGCTGGGAATTTCAACGTCGGACTTTTGGGAACTGCACGCCGTCAACGCCATCAGGGCAACGCAAAACGCAGGGAAGACAAAACGGGAGGGCATAAAATAAAGTTTAGTATTCATCCCGCGAACCGACACGGGAGACTTTCTCACTGGCAACCACGGCCGGAGCGATTGACGACTTCGGCTTCCTGTCCGACTTCTCCGCATCGGTGTGATACGAGTAATAATTCGTCTGATATTGGTAGTATTGATCGAGACGAATATCGACGTTATTAAGCACTGCGCCCAACAGGTTGCCACCGGCATTAAGGACGGCGTTTTTCACCCTCAACAGCATCGAGCGGGGGAAACGTCGATGCTGAATCACCAGCGCCGTCAAATCCACTGCCCTCACGATCACCGACGTATCGCTCACGCCAAGAATCGGCGGTGCATCGACGAACACCATGTCGTAACGTCGCTTCACTTCGGTAATCAGCTCCGCCATCCGGCGCGAATTCAACATCGCAATTGCTCCCGGCGGCAACTTGCCGGAGGGCACCATGTCGAGTCCCTCCACCTTGCTCGGAACAATCAGTTCGTCGATCGGAACATTCTTGGAGAGGTAATCCGTCAGTCCCTTGGAATTGCTCACCCCGAAAATTTTGTGCTGCGTGGGACGGCGCAGATCCGCGTCGATGACGAGCACTTTCAGCCCGGTCTGCGAGAATATGTAAGCCAGGTTGACCAACGTGGTCGATTTGCCTTCGCCGGCCCCGCCGCTGACAAGAGTGATGACTTTGGCATCCGGGTTCTTTTTGTTGAACTCGATGTTCGTGCGAAGGATGCGATACGGCTCGGCGTCGGGAGCGTCCGAGGGCAGATCCATGAGAATGCCAACGCCGCGCGGAACGACCGCCAGCACGGGCAACCCGAAGAAGCGTTCGATGTCTTCCATCGTCTTTACGCTCGTATCGAGATACTCGATGAAGAAGGCGAACCCGAGGCCGAGCACAACGCCGAAAAAGATGCCCAGAGCGAGATTGAGCCATACGCGCGGCCGGGCCGGAAATTCCGCCACCTCCGCCTTTTCCCAAATGATCGCCGGGTTGATCGGCATGCTGCGTTGCATCATTTCCGTCCAGAAGCGGGTCTCCGCGGCTTCCAGCACTTTCTTCGCCTGAATGTAGTTGTTCTTGGCCTCGTAGTAGGCCGCTGACCGGGTGCGGGATTCCTGTTGCTCGTTGCGACTGTCGGCCCGCTTTTCCTCGAGATTTGCCAGCGTGGCCTCCTCGATGGAAACACTCGTGGCCAGGGCGGTCCGCAAGCTCGAAATCTGACTCTTGAGCTGGGAAAGATACGATTCCATCTTCGCCGTTTGCGAGCGGACACTCGGGTGATTTTTTCCGAATCCGCTGTTAATGAGCCGGGCCTGCTCGGACGCAGCCTCCTGATACAGCGGGAGAATCTGTTGGATCGTCTCATCCTTGACCGACAAGGTCGAAGTGCTGCGCATGATTTGATCGTCGGTGAGCTTTTCCAGCTCCGCATATTGCGCCTTGAGCGTCGCCGTCTTCAATTTCTGCGTGCTGACCTCCTCCTCGACGTTCATCAACAGACGGTCGTTGGTCTGCATGGGATCTTCCACGCTCTCGGGATTGAGGTCGTAAATCTTTGCCTTCACCCGAATGTCGGCGGCTTCCTTGCGGTAGGCCTCTGTCTTATCCCGCTGTTTTTCGACCTCCGACTTCAAGGAATCGAGCGACTTGCCAGCCCAATCCTGTTGCTCGCGAATGCGGGCTTCCTTGTATTCCTCCGCAAGGGAGTTCGCGATATCCGCCGCCTCCGCCCGATCCGGGCTGAGCACGGAAATCGAAATGAGATTGGTATTCCGCAGTTCGTCGAGCGTGATCATGCTCAGCAGTTTCCGGTAAACGAGTTCCCGCGACTTGATGTCGTATCGCTCCTGCCACTTGCGCTCGAGATCGAGCTTCCGAATGACGGGAAGAATAATTTCCTTGCTGCGAATGATCTCAAATTGCGTCGTCGTAAATTGGGGGTCGAACCCCCGTCCACTATTCGCCTGGAAGATCTCGAAGTCGGAATTTTCCTGCACTTGGATCAGCGCGGTGGACAGATATTGCTTCGGCAACAGAAACGTGATGACTCCCGTCGAGATCGCGACGAGCAGGAAAATCACGAGCACGATCGGCCACCGAACGCTGAGCACCCGAAGGTAGTCAAAAATATGATGCTGCGTGTTTTCGGATTTGGATTCCTGACTCATGAGTGCGCGGGGTGCGGCGGAGGGTTTCAATTACGCATGCGGCCTCGTCGTGTCAATCCGCGGACAACCAGCGGGAACGGTTAAAATGACGCCTCCAAACCGAGCGAGATGAAATTCCTCGTGTAGGAGGAGTTGGGCAGGCTGCTTTGGAAGGACAAATAATTGTCGTTGAGAACCAACGACGTCGCGAGCGCGATTTTGTAACGCACCGAGAACGAAGCCGAATAAATATCCTGCGTGAAGTTGGCGCCGTTTCCCGACTGATCGTAATAATCCCGCTCGGCCCCCAGTCCGACCGCGAACGAGAGTCGGCTGCCCAATTCATGCGAGGCACTCAGCCCGACGCGAACCGTTTGTCGAGTGACGCCGGAACCGCCCGATGGTTCCGAGCCCAAACGGAACGAGCCGGTCAACGTCGAACGGGGAGTGTACTTGTAATAGAGCGTGCCCTCGGCATAGGGCCCAAGGTGGGACGACGAGCCGGACGAGCCCGCCCCGCTCTCGAGCACGCGGTATTCCGAGCCAAGCAAAAGCTCGTATTTCAAGCGCGGGGAAAGATTCTGATCGATTCCCACAAGCAGGAGCTGTCCGGTTGAGCCGAAGTCCGACTCGTAGTAGGTCACGGGATTGTAGCGGTATTGCAGAATGAGCGTCGTGCGCGGCGAAATCAGCCAGTTTCCGCTCAACGAAAAACTCTGCTGATAATAGCCGGAATTTTGGTTGATCGTCTGATCTTCATACTTATAGCCGCTGACATCGTAACCGAGAATGACGGAAAATCGCGGGCGCACCTGATAATTCAAATTCAGGCTGGTGTCGGTGTAGAAATAGCTGCCACTGAATTGAAAGTTACCCCCGATCAACTGTGGCGAAGGCTGGGAAAGGTAGGCGCTATAGGTCTGAAAGCTGACGCCCAGTCGCGGCATCCATTGATATTGAAGGGCCAGGGTGAATACGTAGCTTTTATCATCGGAACCGCCCGGCCGGTTCTCATAATGATTTACCGAGCCGCTCAAGTTGGCCTTCACCTGCATCCGGCGATTGCCGAATTGATAACCCGCCGATCCGTTCACGCCATAGGTCTGACTCGTAATCCGATTGGTCGCGGAATAGAGCACGTTGTCATCGTAGCCTACACTCGTGCCAAGGATGAATTTGAAGTTATCGCGAACGTAAGGGTCCGTCGGCACACCAAGATCGAAAAGCGACGCAATCCAGCGTTTGTAAAACGGCGTGGGGTGATCCAACGTCTCATCAACCTCGCTCGGAACCGCCTTCAATGGTGCCGTGTCCTCGTTCGCAGTCGCTAGCGGCTCCCCCTCGGCTGAGGATTTCGGGGCGAAGGCTTCTTCGGGGATCGCCTCCTGCGCGCCAGCCGTGGCAACAAGCACGGCGGCCAATCCGATCAGTCCCGCCATCAAGAGCCTGCGAATGTTCATCGCCATTCCCTTTGTTTCGCCTCGGCGGCGGCGTCATCCAGATCCACGGCCTGGCTGCGTGCATAGGCGCCACCCGGCAGCATCGCCGCGATTTCATAAATGCGCCGCGCCGTCGGGACATTCCCGCGTTCGAGCAGGAAGTCCGCGTAGGCCCCCCACGAATAGGCCTGCATTGGGTCGAGCGTGATCGCTTTCAAATACTCTCCTCGCGCCAAGTCGATCTCCTTGATTTCGACCAGCGATCGCGCCAGTTCGACATGGTGCGTGCGTTCTCGCGGCTGGAGGATCGTCGCCCGTGTAAACTCCGCCACGGAATCCCAATTCAATTTTTCCTGCTCCGCTTCAGATAACGCGCCGTCCGTTGCCGCGCTCGAACCCGCCGACTCCTCGATTTGAAAACCCAGCCACGAATCGTAAGCAAACAGAGCCCGTCCCCGCAACGCCCGCAGAACGGGATCATCAGGCGCGGTTCGCACCCCCTGCTCCGCTGCCGTCAGAGCCCGCTTCACGTTTCCATCCGCGAGGGCATTCCTCGCCTCGAGCTCCCGGTATTCCGCTTCTCCACGCCGGACGAGAATCGTCGCCAGGCCAGCGACGGCGAGGAGAGCGACCAGTGTCGTCAAACAAGCGGTCATTCGCGCGGGCGCAATCTGCATTCCGGCGACCGATTTCGTTCCCGTGATGATTCCGAACAAAGCCGCCGCCAGCAGAGCATTCGCCGGAATGTGCAAATTGAAATCCACATTGCTGTGGACGGCGCACGCGGCCAGACCACACACCGCGCCCAGCACGAAAGCGGCCGAGCTGCTCGTCGGACTCCCGGTCTCCGCGGCGGCAACCCTGACCAGCCCGGTGAACCCTTTCGAGCCGGCGATCATCGCCAAAACAAGAACCAGCACTGCGAGCCCGAACCCCACAAAACCATATTCCGCCAGTCCCTGCAGCCAATCGTCGTGAGCAAAGATCGGATCATTCGTCACATCTCCGGTGCGATATAGACGGGCCGCATATTGATAGATCCCTGGGCCGACGCCGAGCAGAGGCCGGGTCTGAAACAAACGAATCGCCTCCTCGGCAAAGGCACTCCGTACATCCGCGCGAAGGAGTGAATCGATGCGCCCCTGCGCGACCCAGCTGGTCGAAAACGCTGCGTAGGCCGCCCCGACGCAAAGCGCGAGCATCACGCCCCCCAAACAAAGAAAAAGAATCCGCCGCGTTCCATGAGCCGCAAAGACCGCCCTCAGGCTCAGTGCCAGAAACGCGGCAAAACCCACCAGTAGACTCACAGTGCCCCCCCGACTGGCGGAGAAAATCGTCATCGCCCCAAAAACCGCCGCCAGATACAGCAGTGCGATCCGCCCGACGATGCGAACACGGCCCCATACCCCCAGACTGAGCGCCATCAGTGCCAGAATGTTCATCAACCACGCAAATTGGTTCGGATTCAGGAACAATCCGCGCGGACGATACGGGAACCGGACCGAATAGATGTTTTTCAGATCAATCGACAGCCAGTAGGGCATGAAAAAATGTCCCGACTCGACCATTTGAATCACCGCCACGGCGACCTGTCCGCATCCGGCCGCCAATAAAATCCCGATAAAGACGAAGCGCGCATCGTTTCTCGTCAACGCCAGACTCACCCCTGCCCACACCGCGACGCAGGCCAGAATCATCGTGGCATCCGTCATTGCGAAGGCCTGGTCCGGTGCAACGGTGCAACGCCAGATCAAATAGGCACCGAAGACCAGCATCACGACCGAGAGCCCGCTCCACCGATCCCGCAACACCCCGACTACCACCGGCAATGCCGCCATCACGCCAACCACCACGAGAAGATAGGCCGGGTAGGCAAGAGCCGGGATCAAAGCTCCGCTGTGGGCCGCCTGGCCGGCAACAATGGCGAGAGCGAAGAGACTTGCAGCTACGAAGCGCATGAGGAGCAGGGATTCAAACGTCGGAACTCGGCCCACGCAAGGTTCCGCCGTCGAAAAACATTCAAACATTCAATTCTTTATTGCTCCCGCTCCGTCGGGAATCGGCCCCAAACGAAGCTTGCACCCGCGAATGAAAAGCGCTCTCCCTATCTCCTCTCCTGCTTCGATTTCGAGTTGGTCTCAAATTCCTCAAAGTCGTCCAAGAATGACCCCATACACATCATGAATCTCCAGGTCCCGGCTCATTCCTCCCTAACTCTTCGAGCCGCCGAGGCCATTCGCCGCCATCTCGGATATAAATTTCCGCCCCTCGGATCCGTCGCTTACCAATGCTTTTTCAAGCTCCTGCCCCGGGAGATCGACATTGAGTTATTGCCCTCCATTCGCGCGCACTTAAATACGGATGACGGGACCCAGCGAGCCACCTACTGGCAGGGCACGCGTTTTGAAAAACCGACACCGGAGGTATTGAAAACTTGGGCTTCCCGGCCGGAAGCCATTTTTTTTGATATCGGGTCAAACTACGGATGGTTCAGCTTCTACCTCGCTTCGGAGCTGCCAGACCTGAGAGTCCATGCGTTCGAGCCAAATCCCGCCACTTTCAATCTTTTGCAGGAGATCGCTAGCCGCAACCAGCTTTCCCGCCTTCGCCCTTGGCACCTCGGCCTCGGAGACCATGAAACAACGTCTCACCTGAGAATCGGCATTGAGGATTCCGGCCATTCCACTTTCGGCCCACACCCCACATTATCGGAAAAGGATGCGGTGGAAATCTCGATCAAATCCTTTGACGCCTGGCGTCAGGAAGCAGGCCTCGAATTGCCCTCTGCCCCTTGTTGGGTGGCGAAAATCGATGTGGAGGGCTTTGAATATCGCGTAATCAACGGAATGCAGGAAGCGTTGACCGCGCGAGCGTTTTATGGCCTGGCCGTGGAAGTCAACCGCGACACGTTGGAGTTCTGCGGCTCGAACTCAAAGGAGCTGATCGCGCTTCTCGAACGCTTCGGATATGTCGAATACACTCCCGGGTTTTCCGGTGCGCATCGGCAAATGAATAAGTTTTTTGTCCCACGCACGTAACGCGCAGGAAACTGCGCAGGGAGATCATTGTGAAACTTTCAAAACAAATGTCATCCCTGTCTCGAATTGATCTGCGCGGTCTTCTTTGCCGGCTGCGAAAAGCCTCCGGTTACCAAATGCCTCGGTTGGGAATGGTCGGTTATCGATTAATCGAACCCTTCCGGTTTGAAAAAATCCGTTGCGAACTGCTGCCCAGCATCCAAGTGAATCTTGACCTTCGCGACGACACCGCGTGGAATATTTTTTACCTCGGCCTCCGTTACGAGACTCCGACGCTCTCGATTCTGGAACGCTGGGCCTCCCGCGGCGGCCAGCGCTTCTTCGACATTGGGGCAAACTTCGGTTTTTTTTCTCTCGCCCTCACGAATCGAATAAAAAATCTGGCCGCAGTCGCATTCGAACCGAATCCCGCGACATTCGTTCGATTAAAGACGATTCTCGCCGAAAACTCCCTCGACCGCATCGAAGCGCTGCCGCTTGCGCTCAGTTCCCACGCCGCCGAGTTAAAATTCCAATGTGAAACCGGAAACTCGGGAGCCTCGCACGTCCTTTCCTCATCAAGCTCCGCCACCGATAGCATTACGGTCCCCGCCGTGGCGTTTGATCAACTCGCCGCGGACCATGGGTGGCGGGGCGTTCCTTCTTTCGCGAAAATTGACGCCGAAGGACACGATGAAGCCGTTCTTGCCGGCATGGAAACATCATTGAAGGAGGGCTGGTTACAGGGAATTTGCATCGAAATGAGCCGCGAGAATTTAGCGGCGGCAAATTCGTCCCCGGAACGCCTGATTGAACGGCTTGAACGCGCGGGCTATCACTCGTTGAACGAGCCATCGATCCGTCGCGCCCATGAAAAAAGAGGAACCGACAACTGGTTCTTCGAGCGGACGGTCTAAAGTCATGGTCGTGGGAAAGAAGAAGCCGCGAAACGACAGTCCTTCCTTGCGATTTTCATGACAAACCGATCCTGCCAACGGTTGCCGCCGCCAGAGTCAAGCCCGACGTGAAAATCCTTCACCTCATCCACGATCATCCGTCACATCCGACAATCGGTGGCGGAGGCGGAGTGCGAGTGCACGAAATCGCGATGCGCCTCGCCATCCGGAAGCATTCCATTCATATCGTCAGCGGTTGGTTTGAGGGCTGCGAAGCCCACGTCGATCCCGCCCCCGGAGTTCATCTTACCTTTCTGGGACCCCACCGCCGACCCGCCTGTAAGGCAATCGAGTTTGCGATGGCGGCATGGCGGGCTCTGCCCAAGTTGGCTCAAGATGCGGATGTCGTAATCGAAGATTTTTCCCCCTACGCGCCTGTCGGTGCCTTTCGGTTTCATCGTCCCGGCCGCCCCGTAATCCTCCAAGTGCAAAATTCGGTTGGCGCGCGTTTCCTCGACCGTCACGGCTACGCCGGTCTCCCCCTGATGGCTATTGAGCGGTGGTACCCCTCCCTCTATCAACATCACATTCTCGTCGGCGAACATCTTTCGACTCACTTTATCGCAAGGGACTCGCGAGTAATTCCCATGGGCTATGTCACCGAACCGTCCTCTCCCGTCGCCATAAGCGACCGGAACTACATCGCATGTTTCGGTCGCATTGACTTCGATCAGAAAGGCTTGGACGTTCTCCTCCAAGCAATCGACGGCACGGATTTGCCGGTGTGGTTTGCAGGAGGCGGCAAAGAGACAACTCGCCTGCAATCCGCTCTCAAATCCTTTCCCAAAACCCGTTTTCTAGGAAAAATTCAAGGCGTAGAAAAGTGGAAATTCCTTCGCGGCGCCCGCTTCTTGGTCATGCCTTCACGGTTTGAAGGACAACCGATTGCCGCCATCGAATCTGCCGCAGCGGGCACGCCAATTCTAGCGTCGTCCATTCCCGAACTCGATTTTGTGAGCGCTGAGAATCTTGGCCGGCAGTTTACACCTTTCAATGCGTCCACTTTGCGTGATGCCCTCATTAAAATGTGGAGTGCATCTTCAGAATTGGCAGATTATTCCAAAGCAGGCCGCGATTTTTCAAAAACGCGAACGTGGGATCATATCGCCCGACAGTTCGAATCAGCCTTGATTGAAATTAAAATGAATTATAAGTGCGATCTAAATGACCATCCTCGCCGGTAGATTACCCGCGCATGGCTTAGACCGGAAAAAATCCACCGTCTGCCGCATCCGGTGATTACCCAAAATTTGTTGACGAATATTCATGTCTTCCCTAGAGCACTAACCTCATCGAGGAAGGGCAATTTTTGCGACCTTGATTGCTCCCCTTTCATGTCCGTCCAAATTTTCCGATTTTGAACTTTTTGCGTGTTCGCAACAGTCTGCGCAACAGTCTGCTGTCGCTGGCAAAGAGTAAATCCGCCCGACAGGCAACCCAGATCATGATTTCCCGGTTTGGCGGCATGGCCATCGGCGCGGTGGCTCAAATCTATGTGGCCCGACAACTTGGCCCGGAAAAGCTCGGAATCTCTGGCCTAGCGATAGCGGCTGTGGCCCAAGGATGTATTCTTGCCTCTTTTGGCAGCGATACGCTACTCGTTCGGAAATATCGCGAGACCGACGGCGAGGAAGAGAAAACGAAGCTTGTTGAAACAGCATTTGCCGCGCGCCTCCTCTTCACCTTGATGCTCGGAGGCGCGTTATTCGCCGCTTTGCCTTTAATTAATATTCGTCCCGACTTTACGCTTTCGATCGCATGCATAATTCCCTTACTTCTTTTTCAGGTCAACCAACCGCTTTGGCTCCTCCAGGCGAAAGAGCAACTTCCCGCTCTGTATCTGTCGAACACGATTAGTATCGCATTCGGTGCCGGACTTATTTTTATTTTCATCAAACCCTCATCTCCCGCCGGCAGCGACATGATAGTCTCCTGTATTGCCGCCGGAATTTCCTTCTTCCTTTCATGGAGTTTTGCCATCCGCGGATTGCCGGCTCTTAAGTTTGATTTTGCAGCCATTGGCAAGCTTTTGCAGTCTTCGAGATGGCTGTTTGCTTCTTCCATCGTGGTTTATCTTTACACCCAATTTGAGCAACCACTCTTGGGATCCATGCGCTCGCTGGACGAGTTAGGCATTTATCGAAGCGCTTTACAGGTGGTCGGAGGAATCACCCCCTTCATTGCCATGGTCTCGCTTCTCATGTATCCGAAGTTGATTGCTTGGAGGGCGATCTCAATCGATTATTTATGGAGTCAGCAGAAAAAAATCTTCTTCAAACTCCTGCCTTGGGTAGTATTGGCGATCGGTCTGGCTTTCCTGGCTCTGCCTTTCCTCTATCCTTGGATTTTTGGTCCAAAATTTCAATCAGCCTCACTTCCCTGCGCTCTTTTGGTCGCTTCGAAACTTGTCGTTCTGTTGAATGGCATATTCGGGTGGGGCTTGTGGGCGCTCAAGCAGGACCGCCTTATGCTTATGATTATGACCGGAGTCGCAATATTTAGCGTAAGTATGAATTTTTTGACCATTCCTTACTTTGGAATGCTTGCGACTGCCTCGGTAAATCTTGCCAGCGAACTGTTAATTCTCGTCGCTTGCGCATGGCAAATGCGCCGGATTATTACCGCACCCTGCCTTGAAAAGGCAGCATAATTAGACATCTATCGAAGGTGAAAAAACGCTACGTCATAGCAATTCCCGGTGGCGTCAAGACGGGTGGCCCCGAAGCACTGCATCAGTTGTGCGCAATGATGCGGTTACAGAATATGGATGCCGCAGTGCTTTACTACGGCCATCGTGATCCCAATATCATCGAAAGTTATGCCAAGATATACGGCAATCCTGAATTTCGAGGCGGCGTTGACGGCACGGCAATCCTAATTATCCCCGAGGCGGAAGACCCTGCGCTATGGAAAGCAATGGGCTGGCAAACACTGTGTGTCTGGTGGCTTTCGGCGACAAGGGTGTATCCGCTGGATGACTACTTCGAACTCTATCACTGTTTTCAGTCATTTTACGCCCGTAAACACTGTGAAATATTCGGACTCCGCGGGATCATGTTGACCGATTATTTAGCAGAGACGAAGCTCCACCCTGTCCATGAGAAGAGCCCGAAATGCAACGTCATCCTGATTAATCACCGAAGTGCTCACTTGGTAAAATTCATTGCTAAAGCCCTTCCTGAATTTGAAATCTGTCTTTTGGCAGGAATGGATCATTCTCGAGTGATAACCGAGATGTTGCGAGGAAAGGTTTATGTGGATGTGGGTTGGCATCCAGGGCGGGATCGAATGCCCCGGGAAGCAGCAATGGCTGGATGCATCGTGATTACTGGAAATTTTGGCGCGTCGAGTGGAGATGATATTCCAATTCCCAGTGAGTTTAAATTGGCCAATCTAACAATTGAAGATCTTTGTCGGTTAATTAGGATGTCGATTGAAAATTACGAAGAATATTATCGTCGATTCGAATATTATAGGCATTGGATCAGGCAACAGGAGAAAGAATTCCAGCGGGAAGTCGCGGAATTGTCAGCATTTTTCGAGGCCAAGCCTTGTTCGATCGGATTTAATCGACCCGATTTCGACGCAGAATGGATTTCCAAAGAACGAGAGTTACAATTCTTACGAAATGCCTTATCGCGCACTGGCGTGGTTGAGGCCGTTTGTCTCCAGGCGCTGCAACTCAGAATATTTGCTTTGAAATACTTTGCTTCTAAGGTAATTGCACGCTTCAAGAACATCTCTGCGCGCGCACTACAAGCGAACCGGAGAAAGTGATGAGTCGGCCTTATTTTTCCATCTGCCTTCCGAGCTACAATGGCATAAAAACAATCACCCGAGCTGTCGAGTCAGTGTGCGGCCAAACTTTTCGGGACTGGCACCTGACCATTATTGATGATTTCAGCACGGATGGGACTTGGGAGTTATTGCTCCGAGAATATGCGTCTCACCCTCAAATCACGATCATCCAAAATCGCAAGAATCTGGGCCTGCGACAGAATCTGAATCGCTGCCTTGAGTCTGCTGAGGGCTATTGGCTGGGGATTCTCGGGCAGGACGATACGTATCGGCTGCACGCACTGGAGACCATTCACGAGCAACTCAATCCTCGAAACGATGTCGTCCTTTGGGCGCATGGAGAATTCGCTCACGCGGGCGGACGAATACCAAACGCCGTGCCTATATTCACTCACGTTCAGGAGTTCTTGGCTGACAACCTAGCTGACATTCTCTATCGACGGGGAAATATCTTCGGGGTCATAAGCAGTTATTTTCTGTCGATGGAGCGAATTCGCGAAAGCAAACTTTCTTTCATTGACGGAACCATGTTCGTGGACTTGAGGTTCTATTTACGGCTGCTGAAGCACTTTCCGAACCATAAAGCCATTTACTGGCCAGATCTTCTCTGTTCCGTAAATACTGATGAGACGACCGCAAGCCATCGGCTTACGAAGTTGGGATACGCGCAACTGGACTTGATCTCCTCCATGGGAGATCTCGCTGTCCTCGGATGGAAACGAAGCACCCTGCTTTATCAACTTATTCGTCTGCTTCGCTGTTCCTTACGCTTTCGTCCTGCCCTCCTTTCTATTCCCGGAGGAAAAGCGGCATCATGGGAGGCCGCCCGCTCGCTGATTTCTAAGCTGTGGAATCCAAAGTGCGACGTAATCGTCGATGCCACCGTTAAACCATGCAAATGAAGGGAGCGGTGAGTTCTTCACCACCCTCCGTGGCCGTGGTGCGTGCCGACCACATCGGTGACCTCGTTCTTACAACGCCGATGATCCGGGCTCTGGCGGAAAACGGTTGGGAGGTTGATGTAATCGGCGGCCTGGGCATTATTGAGCTGTTGCGGGGGAACCCTCACACGCGGGAACTGTTCTCCCTACAGGAAATCGCGCCCGGCTGGCCTCGTGCTTGGTGGCGCCTTGGCCGCTTTCTAGCTCGGCGAAATTACGACGCCGTGCTGCTGCCATACGCCCACCCACGTCGGTTATTGCTGGCCTCGGCGCTTTCGGGCGCTCCCCGGAAAATCGCAATGTGGGGCGGAATTCTGGGCCGTATTACCCGGCATGAGTGCGTGCGCAGTCATTTCCTCAATGAAGTCCGACCTTATGCGAGCACTGTCATGCGCATCCTTTCCCCCCTCGGAATTCAAGGGGGTAATTTACATCCAAACCTCTATCTCACTCAAGCAGAAATCGAGAACGCACATGAATACCTCAATCAAAAGTTGGCGAAGGGGATCCGAATTGCCATCCATCCCGTCGGACTAGGAAACGCCTGCAATCTCCCACTATCCACCTACCGTGAACTTTTGGAAATCGTTTTGCGGCGCACGGATTGGAAGATCGTCATTACCGGATCGGAAGCTGATCGCCTCAAAGTCATCGAATGGCAACGGATTTCAGCCGCAGCTGAGGGTCGTCTTCGGATCGCCTGCGGAGAAACCGATCTGCGCAGCCTGACCGCCATCCTACACGAGGTGAATGCAATGGTGGTGGCGAGCACAGGTCCGCTGCATCTCGCAGCCGCTGTCGGCACGCCCACCATTACGGCATTCTGTCCCCAACTCCCGGTGTGCAGTGGCATTTGGGGGCATTCCCCTTTGGAGCTTTCATCCATCGAACCCTTCCCTCCTCCCTGCGATGCCAGTAAGATCCACGGGGCACACTGCGATTTTCGAGGAACTGTAACGGCAGCTGATTTATTTACACGCCTTGAGCACATTGTCGTGGGGCCAGCCGGAAGCGACGAGTTCAAACGAGATGCTTAAGGATCGCCGCGACAGCATCTTCTACGGAAAAAAGCGGAGGAATGCACGAGGAGGCATAGGAAACGTGCTCGCAGTCGGGCGCAATGTCGCTCTCGCTCTCGAGATAGGCGCCGGCTTCCACCTTGGAAAATTGAAGATTGCGGCAAAAAACGACCGGAATGCCCGCGGCATTCGCCATGTGTCTGGGGCCGGAGTCCAGACAAAATGCGACCGCGGCGAGTTTAAAAAACGCAATCGCTTCAAGAAGGCTCAACCTTCCAGTTTGATAGAAACATTCGAGTCCCCCCTCCTGCGCCAACTTCCGCAGGAGGGCTTCGTCCGAAGCCGAGCCTGAGAGCACAATCGCGACGCCGGCACGGCGTTTCACCTCGACGAGAGAAGCGATCATCTGACGTTGAGTCGAGGGATGGTTCCGCTGCCGGCTCGTTACTGAAGCGACTACCCAGCGGCTTGACGAAAGGCCAAACGATGTTTCCAATTTAAGGGCCCTTTGTATATCGCCTCGACTCAGGATCACCTCAGGTCGTAGAGAAGTCACCGGCACTTTGGTTAAGTACTCAACCAAATCACGGAAGTAAGCAACGAAAGGCTGTGGATACCGGATGGGGGCCGCATGCGTAACCAAACCTGAAAACCCCTTATGGGTGTAGGCGACACAATTAGGCACTCCAGCGAGCGCGGTGGCAATGACCGGCTTCATGTAACCGGTGGTGTCGTAACAGATCACCGTATCGACGGCAGCGCAGCGAATGGTTTTGGCGAGTGCCATTACGCCAAGCCGCTCCAGTTCCCTCTCCATGCAAAGCAAGGAGACCGCGGGGTTCCTTTCCAGCAAGACGGAAGTCGCTGTGTTGACCGCGAAAACAAACTCGCATTTCGGGAAACTCGCCGCCAATTGCTTGAGCCCGACCGTTCGGTAAAGCACATCCCCAATATGATCGGCACCCAGCAAAAGCACGCGTTTCCATTCCTCCGGTCGTGTCGGCCGACCTCGGGCAATCCAGCGCCTGCCTATCGCCAACAGCGGTCCTAGCCACTCACTCATTACCGCAATCCAAAGATTGAACGGTTTTCGGAAAGCCGCGGAAAGCAATCGAGGAGGCTTAAGCAAAATCGACATCTTCAGGGGTGAAATTGGCCGTTGGCCTGACAAAAGGATTCGGATATTCACCGACGTTGCAAGGCAACAGTGATGATATTTTATCCACTCCAATTCGATGGCGTGGACACCGACAGAATGCTAGGCTCCGATACCGTTCAAAGGTAATTTTGGGGGCACGCTCAAAGCTCCACGTACATCCCGCCCTGCCACCGTTCATGATTTCATCGAAAGTTCTTATTCCGCTTGTTGTTGGCGTAGCCTGCCTGCTTGCCGTTTTGGCGGGAACGAATCTCGCCGTCGATGCCAACCAGACGATGGTTTTCTCCGGATTAATCGCAATGATCGGCGTACTTCTCTTGTTTGCCCGGGAATTTTGGTGGCTCGGACTCTTTGTTGCAGTTGGCTTTGGTGGTTACCTCTATTTTGGATTCAAAATTTACTCCCATGAATGCCTTCTTGCCCTAGCTTTGGGAGGGCTATTGCCGAGTATCGCCATCAATCCGACCTCCGAATTCGGTCGTGGCCGTCCCCTCCTACCTTGGTTCTTCTACGCGACGCTTATCTATCTAGGCCTTGAGATTCCCTATAGTGTCGCGATCAACGACCCGCATGGGATGATTGAAATCGGCAACATTGTGCGCGCCTATACTTTCGGCATCTGGCCCCTCGTTTTTGTCTTCTTTTTCCGCCTGTATGGACGGACCTCTTACCTGCCATTTGCCCTCTATCTACTACAGTCCATCTACATCTTTCGCGCTCTGCTGACCATAGGCACCATTTATTTTCCCAAGGCTACAATGGTGTTGCCGGCAATCAATTTCGTTCTGCCGGGAAACGATGCCAATGGTGGAGGGCTCGATGACCTTCGTTTCTCTGGCCATGGAATGTGCCTGCTGGCATGTGCAATTCTGCTTGGTCACCCAAAACCGTCGGTCCGATTTTGGCAATGTATCGTTTTCGCATTCTCCCTATTGTGCCTTTTAATGGGCGGAGGACGCGGACTTACGGTAGCTTCGATGCTGGTTATCATTGCCGCAATCGCCGCCGCGCGCATGTGGAAGGCGCTTACGGCAGCCACCTTCGCGGTGATTTGCCTCATTGTCTTTTTGAATCTGTTTCCGAGATCGTTGGATGTCGTGGATTATCGCGTGCAACGCACCCTTTCAGTGCTTATTTGGAATGGCGATTCGTCCGAAACCAAGATGCGAGTGGCTGGCAGCGATGTCTGGCATGATCGACTGCGAGAAATCGGTTTCGAGCGGTGGATCACGTCGCCCCGCACCTTTGTGTTCGGAACCGGTATTCGACCTTGGAATGCATCGGCAGTTCGCGAAACCAATTGGGCCCTAAAATTCGAGGCCCTTCTACAGGGCGCAGCAGATACCGGCGGCTACGAATCCGCCCTGTGGACCATCCTCGCGCCGGCAGGCTTGGCCGGGCTGCTACTGTGCGTCTGCACCATCGGTTACTTCGCACTGTACAATGGCAGGCGCCTCCTCAGTGGGCAGCTGTCTGGAATGGAGCGCACCGTTGCATTTCTAGGCGTTTACGCGCCGATCGAATGGGCTCTTTTCAGTCCCGTGCAGGGGGGATACCCGGCAATCGAATTGCTCTACGCAGCCACGGCTTTTTACTATTTGCACGACCATTGCCTATCCGGCTCGTCCCAGATCAGCAACCATCAGGCGGAGGATGATTCCCCCTACGCGGAAACCGCCCGCTCGTGAGCAAATCCGATCCCAACCTCCGACGCTGGTTTGTCACGGTGCGCGGTTGGAGGAAATTTCTTCTTCCCCGGCCGGTGCTGCCCACCCGCCGGCAACGCCCGGCCACATTGATGCTGCACTTCGGGCTTGGCTTACTGGCCTGGCCGTTTTGGATCCGGGATATTTTCCGTTCCCGGGCGACTCCGCGGCGTGTGCTCTTTGTCGGGCGCTATCACTTGGGCGATTTTCTGATGTTCACACCCGCGCTTCTGGCGGCCCGAAAACGGTTGCCGCAGGCTTGGTTCGGAATCGTCGTGCAGGAAAAATATTCCTCGGATATCTCCCTCGACGCCGTCGCGGATGCCGCCCTGCCGGAAATCGACGAATCACAGCCCTTTTTCAACCAAATCCGCGCCTGGCTCCGCCGCTTTCGTGAGCACAGGGTGGACGCCGTGGTTTTCCACCGTTTCACCCGCCCCGATCTCCCGGCGGCGCTGGCGGCATTTTGGCTCGGCTTGCCACACCGCGTCGGTGGGGCCGATAAAGGTATTCAAGCCCTGCTCACCGACGCCTACATTCCCGCGAACCGCGAAAAAGTCGTCGAATATCACCAGCATCTTATCTCCGAATGGCTGGACCTGCCTCCGGAACCTGCTCTCATCTGGCCTGATTTATTTCTTCCTCCCTTATTCCGATACCCGCCCGGTGAAATCCTCATCGCCCCATTCGCCCAGCATTCAAAAATCTGGCCGACAGAATCCTGGCACATCCTGTTACGCGAACTCCGTGCCCGTTCGCGGAGCGTCGCTCTGTCCGCCGCCCCCGGGGCCGCTGCGGCGGCAGATGAGCTGCTAGCGGATTTTCCCGAGGTGAAAAATCTCGCCCGGACTTCCACCTCGTTACGCTCACTGTTCGAAACCGTGCAATCCTCCAGTCTGGTAATCACCGTCGATACCGGCATCCGCCATGTCGCGGCAATGCTCGGCGTGCCTTGCGTGGTGCTCGGCCATGGGCGCGAACACCGGCGCATCATGGACGCCTATGTTCCCACCGAGCGCTACCTTTGGAACGCAGTTCCCTGCGCGCCCTGCGGGGCCGAGCCCTGCCCGCTCGGCCATCTCCAGTGCATCCATGGCATTACCGCGGAAAGAGTTCTTGCCGCCATCGACGAACTTCAGCCCGAATTGTTGTCATGACTGACTCCGATCGTATTCTCATCGTCGGAGCGGGCTTCACCGGGGCCGTCCTCGCCCGTGAGCTTGCCGAAAAAGCCGGACTGGCATGCCACGTCATCGATTCGCGCGATCATGTCGCCGGGAACTGTCACACGGCGCGTAATCGGCATGGCATCCTCGAGCACGTTTACGGCCCCCACATCTTCAACACGAATTTTTCGGATGTCGTTGCGTATTTGCAGCGTTGGTCGGAATGGATTCCGCACGTCAATCGGGTGAAGGCGGTCAACCGGCACGGAGTCTTTTCCCTCCCCATCAATCTTCACACGATCAATCAATTCTTCGCCAAAACTTTTTCCCCGACAGAGGCCGCCGCCTTCGTTGCGTCGCTCGGCGATCATTCGATTTCGGAGCCTGCCAATTTTGAAGAGCAGGCCCTCAAGTTAATCGGGCGGGAACTCTACGAGGCTTTTTTTTACGGGTACACACTCAAGCAATGGGGCGTCGAGCCACGCGAGCTGCCGGCCTCGATCCTTGCGCGGCTGCCGATTCGCTTCGATTACAACGACAACTACTACAAGACAGCGCATCAGGCCCTCCCCCGGGACGGTTACACGCCCATCGTCGAGCGGCTGCTCGACCATCCGCTTATTACGGTGCATCTGAGCTGCCCGTTCGAGCTGGCGATGCGGAGCGATTTCGCCCATACCTTCTATTCCGGTCCCATCGACGCATTTTTCGACCACCGCTTCGAGCGTCTCGGCTATCGCACGATTTACTTCGAGAAGATCGAGGGCAAGGGCGACCTTCTTGGCAACGCGGTGCTCAATTATACCGATACCACACGATCCTATACGCGAGAGCATGAGCACAAGCACTTCTCGCCTTGGGAGACGCACGAGCATTCGGTCGTCTTTCGAGAATTCAGCAAGGCCACCACGCCGGACGACGTTCCGTTTTACCCGCTGCGGCTAGCGCGGGATCGCGAACTTTACGCCCGTTACGAGGAAAATGCGCGCTCGGCCGAGGGTGTGACCTTCGTCGGGCGTCTCGGCACCTATCGCTACCTCGACATGGATCAGGTCATCGGCGAGGCACTCGATACCGCCGCCGCATGGCTGCAGGCCCGCCATGCCGGGCTGCCGCTTCCCCGGTTTTCAGTTTCCCGTAAAAAGTGATCCCTCAACGGATTCCCCCACTCCGATAAAGGATCGCTTTCCGGACCAGCCATGGGATCTCCACGAAATAACGGCTGAACATCCTGCGGGGCTCATTGATTACCCGGAAGAGCCATTCGAGTCCGTTATCCGTCGCCCACCGGGGGCCACGGCGCCGGAGGCCCGTTGCAAAGGCCATGCTTGCGCCGATGTGAAAGGCTGCCGCACAGGGCAACGCGTCACGATGATGGTTCGCCCATTTTTCCTGCCGGGGCTGCCCCATTCCTACGCAAAGCAAGTGCGGCGAACGGACGCGAATGTCCTCCAGGATTTCCGCTTCTTCGGCGGAGCCCGATTGGAAAAAACCATCTCGCCATCCGCAGACCAGGCCGGGATGCCGGGTGTTCACCATTTCGGCGAAGACGGCAACGACTTCCGGGCAATCTCCAACGCAATACATCCGCAGTCCCTTCGCCGCCAATCGAGCGAAAACCAGCCACATGAAGTCGGTCGGCGTCGTGCGATTGCGCGGACGCGGTTGGCCTTGAAGGATGCAGAGGAGGTGGACCCCAAATCCGTCACAAAATCCGTAAGACTTCCGCAGAATTTCGGCAAACTCCGCGTCCCGTTCCGCCAGGAAAAGCGTATGCGCGTTCACCGCGATGAAATTTTGCAGCGAGCCTTCCGCCGTGACGATCTCCTCGGCGATCTGCTCGCACGAGACGTCAAAAAACGCCGCCGCCCCCCAACGAACCGCTTGTGCCTGGCTTTCCCTCATGTTCTGTTCACTCGCGCCTCCATTTTACCCGGCTTCTCCCGCATTTTCGTGTCCCGTTCCTCCACACCTCTCCATTCTCTGTTGATCTGGCTCGCGGTTCTGCCCGCAATCGTCGCGTTGTATGGATTCGTGCCTTATACCTACAGCCACCTCGGCGCCGGGGCACAGCTCGTTTCCATCTTCCATGCGCTGCGGATCATGTGGGAGCGATTCCCGGATTTCCAACACGGAATGCTCGTGCCGCCGCTCTGCGCGATTTTGGTCTATAGCCGCCGGAAGGAACTTGCCGTGCTTCCCCTTATCGGCTGGGCGCCCGGTATCTTCTTCGTGATCATGAGTTTGGCTATTTTCTGGGTGGGACGTCGCGTGGATAATCAATATATCGGTTTTTTTTCAATCCAGCTTTTGCTCGCCGCGCTCGCTTTGTGGATCGGCGGCTGGCGCTGGTTCATTGCCTTGGCCTTCCCCATTGCGTTTCTTGCATTTGCGTGGCCCCTCCCGTTTCTCGATAATCTCGTGGCCTTTCCGCTGCGTGTAACCATGTCATGGGCGAGTGTTGTTGTCCTTCGCATTTTCGGTCTCGATGCGATTCAGCAAGGCACCGCGATCGTCTCGGCTCCCCACGAGGGCTTGGGCCTGGGCCCGGGAGGAGCTTTTGCCGTGGATGTTGCCGATCCCTGTAGTGGTATTCATTCCCTTTTTGCACTGACCATGATTTCGGCGCTTTACGGCTACTTCGCGCTCAAGTCTCCCTGGAGACGATTGGTTTTGTTCCTCGCGTCCATCCCGCTGGCCGTAGCTGGCAACCTCGCCCGGATTCTTTGCCTGACCTTCGGCAGCATCATTTTCGGCCCAAAACTTGCAATTGGCACACTAGAGCAACCCTCCCTTTTCCATTCCCTGGCGGGCTACGTCGTTTTTGTCGTTGCTTTGTGCGGAATGATGGGTCTGGCAGCGCTATTGAAGCTGCAACCTGGTGAGTTCAAAAGTCGCTGGCATCTCCTCGCCGATCAGGCTCGAGGCAGCCTCGCGCGTAAAGCGCTGCCGGCGCCGGAAGCATCACCAAAGTCCGCTCGCCAGTCGGACATCTACTGAATGCCATGAATTTTGCATCCACTCGCCTCAACATCTCGGATACGGCCCCTTGGCCAGTCGGCAAATACTTACTCTTCTACGCGTTGGCCGGGCTCGTCATTCTCGCCTGCATTCTCGGCACGCCACCCGCAAAAGTCTCGAAAGCCGGCGTCGAGATGCGTCTGCCGGAAGCCGTTCTCGGCTTCACTGGAAAGGATCAGCCCATTTCCGAGGGCGAGCGCGTGCTGCTTCCCTCCGACACCCAGATTGTCAAAAAACTCTACACCGACACACAGGGCGAAGTAGTGAACTTCCAGATCGTGCTCAGCGGTGTGGATCGACGCAGCATTCACCGCCCGGAGATTTGTTTGACGGGCCAGGGTTGGCAGGTCCGCTCCGGCGAAGTCGTTCCGGTGAAACTCAAATCCGGAACCACGCTGTCAATCATGGTCTTGGATATTTTCGGCCCCGGGCTGAATTCATCCAAAAACGGCGAGTGGGAGGCGCTTTACGCATATTGGTTCGTCAGCGCGGATGCCCAGACGCCCTATCATTTTGAGCGAATCGCTCGCACGAGTCTGGACCTCCTCCTTCACAATAAAGCCCACCGCTGGGCCTACGTCATCGCCATGGCCCCGATCATGAAGGGACATATCGCAAACGGAAAAGGCCGTCAGGAAACCCTGCAATTGGTCGAGGACTTCATTCGTGAGGCCGTCCCCAGCTTCCAATTTAGCGAGATGCCCGCCCGCTGACCGACTCATGGAATTCGACTACCTGATCGTCGGCGCAGGATTCGCCGGTGCCGTTCTGGCTGAACGTCTGGCCAGCGTCGCAAACCGTCGCGTGCTCCTCATCGACCGACGCAACCATATTGCAGGCAACGCCTACGACTCGGTGGATGCAGCCGGCATTCTCATCCACCACTATGGTCCCCACTATTTCCGGACCAACTCCCAAGGCGTCGTCGATTACCTGAGCACGTTCACCGCCTGGCATCCCGTCGCCTACAAGATTCTCTCCTCCACCGCCGGCCAACTCTGGAATTTTCCGATCAACCTCAACACGTTCGAGCAATTCATTGGCCGTCCGTCCAGTTCCGAGGAAATGCAACGAACGCTGGCCCAATGGCGAATGGATATTCCGAATCCGGCAAATTCGGAGGAAGTCATCCTCTCACAAGTGGGGCGGCAGCTCTACGAGATGTTCTTCGAAAACTACACTCTCAAGCAGTGGAAGCGCCACCCACGCGATCTCGACGCATCCGTGTGTGGTCGCATTCCCATTCGCTTCGACCGCGATGATCGCTATCTGTCCGAAAAATTTCAGGCCCTGCCGGATCAGGGTTACACCGCCCTCTTCGAGCGCATGCTCGACCACAAAAACATCACGCTGGAACTCGGGGTGGACTTCCGCGGCATCCGCGAGAAAGCCTCCTTCAAGCGGTTGATCTACACCGGCATGATCGACGAATTTTTCGATTTCCAGTTTGGCCCCCTGCCCTATCGCTCCCTTCGTTTCGAGCCCCAAACCCTGCCGCAGGAATTCTTCCAATCGGCCATGCAGATCAACTATCCGAACGATCACGACTTCACCCGCATCGTTGAGATCAAACATGCCACGGGCCAGAAACACGCTTCCACGACAATCATGCGGGAATACCCCGAGGATTATGAACCCGGACGCGACGCGTATTATCCCATCCCCGCACCAGACGCGAAGGTGATCTACCAACGTTATCTGGAACTTTCCGCGTCCCGGCCCGAAATCAGCTTCGTGGGCCGGCTCGCGCAGTATCGTTATTACAATATGGACCAGATCGTCGCGATGGCACTTACGACCTTTGACAAGCTCGAGCCGGCTCGCGCCGCGACATCCTCACCACTTCGCGCTGCGTTTAGAGCGATCCCGGCCGCCGGGAGTTGAACGTCAGTTCGGCGATGCCGGATTTGTCGAGTTCGCCGAGGCCTGCCGCCACCATTGCGTCGTATTGGACTTTGGCTGCCTCCGCCAGTGGGACGATGACTCCCTGCTCACGCGCGAGTTCCAGCGCGATGCCGGAGTCTTTCGCGGCGTGCGCCGCGGAGAAGAAACAGGCGTGGTCGCGGTTTTGCATGTCTTCGCCGTCGGTTTTGAGAACTTGGGAATTGGCGCCGGTTTGCGAGAAGACCTCGCGCAGCATCGTCAGGTCCAATCCCAGCGCGTCGCCGAGCGCGAGGCCTTCCGCGAGGCCGGCGGTGTTGATGTTCATCACCATGTTGACGAGCGCCTTGACCTTCGCGGCGGAGCCGGTCGGGCCGATGTAGCGCAGCGAGGCGCTGAGTTTTTCGAGGATTGGACGCACCTCCTCGAAGGTCGCGGGGTCGCCGCCGACCATGAGGTAAAGCGTGCCCTCGCGGGCTTGGGTGATACTCGAAGCCATGCAGGCCTCGAGCGTGCGGGCGCCGACCCGCGCCGCCAGCGCCTCGATTTCAAGATGCACCTCCGGCGTGACCGTCGCGAAATTCACGAACGTTTTGCCGCTCGCGTCTCGCAACAGCGAATCGGATTCGTCCGAAAAAATGGCGCGCATTGCGGCGTCATCAGTCACAACGGTGAAGATGAGATCGCTCGTCGCGGTCACGTCCGCGAGCGTGGCGCAGCACGGGCAGCCGAGTTCCGCCGCGAGTTCGCGCGCGCGGGGTTCATGCGCGTCATACACCCCGCTGACGACGGCTCCGACATCCCGCAGTCGTCGGGCCATGTTCGCGCCCATGCGGCCGACGCCGACCATTCCGATGCGTTCGTTCATTCGCGACGCGGAAAAAAGGGATTGTGCGCACGTTGCTCGCCGACCGTGGTGAGAGGGCCGTGACCGGGCGCGAGGATGGTTTCGTCGGGCAGGGAAAGGATTTCCGCGCGGTTCGTGCGCAGCGCGTCCGCATAGGATACCTGCCCGCCGCCCATCGAGCCGGCAAACATGGCGTCGCCGCAAATCGCCACCGGCCGCGCCAGACCGCGGACGACGTAGGTCACGCCGCCGCGGCCATGACCGCAGGTGAGGCGCGTTTCCACTGCGAGCGAGCCGATGGCGAACGTCGCGCCGGCCGTAAAAGTCTCTGCGCCATCGACGGCCTCCTCGCGTGGCGTCCAGGCTTTGGCGCGGGTTTTCTCCCGCAACCGGTCGAGGTCGTAGATATGGTCGCCATGGGAATGCGTAATGAAGATCTGTTCGATGCGGACGCCCAGCTCGGTGGCCACCGCGAGGGCGTCGCTGACGTCCGATCCGGTATCGAACATGGCCGCCAACCGCGTGGCGGGATCCCAGACGAGGTAGGCGTTCACCGTCATGTCATCGAAGGGTGTATTGAACTGGCACAGGCCCTCCACTTCGACCGGGGCGGGCACGTAGGTCCCCTCACCCAGGGCGACGACAGCGTCCGCATCGAGTCCGAGCGGACCCGCCAGGGCGCGGACAACCGCGGCATCGAACGTGCCCTCGATGGCGGCGCGGACTTGCGCGAGCGTGACGCCGCTGGCCGTTGCCAGCTCCATCGGTGCGATGCCGGTGCCGCGAATCGCCTTCGCGAGCACGTCGTTGAATTGATCTTCCAAAGGGAGGCTGCTCATCACGTTCTTACTCAGGGTCCGCGCACGCTGATCTGGTAGCGGAGGATGAAGTAAAGCGTGAGGAAGCCCGCGAGCGTTGTGACGATGAGCACGCCGGTATTGAAGGCGAGCACGCTGGCGCGAATGCCGAAGTATTGTTTGATCGGCCCAAAGAACACGTTGAGATGGGTCTTGCGACTCTCGTCGAGCCGGTAATCGAGCTGCTCCATCTCGGCCTTCGAGACGAGGTCGCTGACCTTTTGGTTCACGTAGATTTGCTCGGCGGTGAGTGGGCCGGAATGCGCGCCGATGACCTTCGGATCGAAGGGAGCGCCATCGATCACGCGATCGATGGCCCCGAGCGCCTGATCGATCTGGGCGGGTGACTTTCCTTGCAGGCCGGAGACCAGCGCGAGCAATTCCTTGAGGTCGTCGAGGCGCTGTTCGTCGGCTTCGCTGGCGTCCTTTTTGCTCGCGAGCGCGCTGACTTCGTTCTGGATTTCCTCCTGCCGCTTGGTGAGCGGATTCAGCTTGGCCTGCGCGTAGATGAGCGCCTCGTAGGACCAGCGCATCGGCATAAACTCGCAGATGAGCGGCACCTGCAGGTCGCTGCGCGGTGGCAGCGCGCTCTCGGGATGCGCGGTGAACCACGTCTGCACCGTGTAAACGAAATCGAGGTTGCGGTTCATCTCCTCGTATTTGATGAGCGCACCGCCGAGGATGATCTGCGGGATGAGAACCGCCGGGATGATGTTCACCGCGGTTTTGCCCTCGGGAACGAGCGCCGAGATGATGAGGCCGATGGCAATGCCGCTGACGGACGTGAGAATCATCGCCACGAAGTCGATCCAGAACATTCCGCGCACCGAGAGCAGCCAGTTCCCGAGCAGCACAAATGCGGCGCATTGGATGACCGCGAAAAGCGCGAGCGTGAGCGCCTTTGCCGTCACGTAATAGCCGAGGCGGACGTTGAGATTGCGTTCCCGCAAGAGCACGGCGCGGTCGCGAATGATGTCGTCCACGCTGTTCGTCAAGCCGAGGAACATGGCCACGACGAGGGCGAGAAAAAGGTAGGTCGGGATGTGGTAGGCCGACGCGAAATCGTAGGTGCCGCCTTCGCTGTAGCGGAGGACCGAACCGATGAGCAGGGCCAGCAGCGGAGCCTCCACGATGGTGGTGAGGAGATTCGCGCGATTGCGAAATTTGCTGATGAAAGCGCGCTGGAGCAGCGTCGTGAACTGGCCCCATTCCTCGCGCCAGCGGATCGGCTCGCGTCGCCGTTGAAAGGGCGGCGTCTGCGAGGCGGTCGTGAGGGCGGCCTCGCGGGCAACCGGCGAGGCGCGCACGTCCTTGACCAGGCGGTATGCCTCGTATTTGTCGCGCCAGTAATCGGGCGAATAACGACGCGCCGGCACGAGCTGTCCGCGGCTGTTCTCCTCGAAGATGATGTCGCCGGAGAGGTCGCGCAGGGGCGTCTCCATCACGTCGAAAATGAATTCGGGGCGCGCGGTGTCGCCCACCTCGGTCTTGCCCAGCGCGGTGCCGTAATGCTGCACGTGCTCGGCGTCGGCGAAGTATTGCAGCATCTCGTGCGGCGTGCCGAAGAAGACGATCTTGCCGCCCTTGTCGAGCAGCAGCGCCTTGTGAAACATCTGAAAAATGCGCGACGTCGGCTGGTGGATCGTCACGAGCACGATCTTGTTGTGCGCCATCGCGCGAATGATCTCGATGACGTGCTCGGAGTCCTTCGAGGAAAGGCCGGAGGTGGGCTCGTCGAACAAAAAGATGTCGGCCGAGCTGATCATGTCGAGGCCGATGTTCAGCCGCTTGCGCTCGCCGCCGGAGAGATTTTTCTTCTGCGCGCTGCCGACGACATTGCCGCGGCGTTCGTTAAGCCCGAGTTCCGCCAGCTTGCCGTCAATGCGGCGCAGGCGCTCCCGCCGCGACAGGTGCGGCGAGCGAATGGCGGCCGCGAAATCGAGGTTTTCCTCGATGGTGAGATGCTCGTCGAAGGCGTCGTATTGCGGCACGTAGGTGACGTAGCGGCGCAGCGAATCGTAGTTCGCATAGAGCGAGCGGCCGTTGAGAAGCACCTCGCCGTGAACGGGCGGAAATTGCCCGGAGAGCATGCGCATGAGCGTGCTCTTGCCGCAACCGCTGGCGCCCATCACGCAAACCATTTCACCGCGCTGCGCCGAGAAGGACAGGCCGTCGAGCGCGACATCGTTGTTGCGGAAACGGCAGGTCACGTCGCGCACCTCCATGCTGCGAATGATGTTCCGCTCCTCCTCGATGAGACGTTCGGTGAAGTTGCAGCGCAGCACCTGCCCGGCATCGACACGGATCGTATCCCCATCCGCAAGTGTGGCGAAATTGCGCACGGGATTGCCGCGCACGAGGATCGGACGATCCGCCTGCAACACTTCGACTCGGCCGACCTTGCGGTCGTAATCGCAGTAGATTTTCAGCAGCACGTCGCCGCCTGTTCCGGGCGAGAGCAGGATGTCGCCCTCGTTGAGCAGGCCGGGATTGTTCGAGACGAGGTATTCGGATTTCGAGGCCTTGAGCTGGAAGCGTCCGCCGTAGGAGCGCGCGCGGCGACGGAGGTCGTCGATGTCGAGTTCGCTGTCGTCGTGGAAGATGATGCGGTCCTCGAGCGAAGCCTCGACCACCGCGCCGCTGGACAACCGCACGCCATTGAGCACGGCATCCACGTTGCGCAGCGCCTTCACCCGCACCTTCAAGCCGAACGTCACCTCGAGGCAGCTGTCGCGCGTCTTGTTTTTTTCGAGGCGCACCTCGTCATCGTCGTTCACGGCGACGTAGAGTTGCGGTAGCGAGACGTTTTTCTTCGCGTTGAAATAGAAGACGAGGTCCTGGTAGGCGATCACCTGCTCGTCGATGATGATGCGCTGGCCGGGATAGAGGCGGCAGAAGTCGTTCGGCTTCAGGAGGCGACCCTGCACGATCATCTTCCGCTGGCTCATATTCTTCAGAATGATGAGCTCGTGATAACGGTAGGCGAGCAGGCGCTCGTCGGCGCCGAATTCCTTGAGCGTCACGTCGGACTTTCCCGGCGCACCGAAGCTCACCGCCTCGAGCGGAGACGCGCCCTGCTGGTAAATCTGCGTGTCGCCCTGCTCGTTCGCGTTGAGCTGATACACGATGTCGATCGCCTGCGCGGCCATGCCGAGCTGCGCCATGAATGAGTAGTAGGCGATCACCTGCTCCTGCTTCAGGCCGGCCTTCGAGATGAGATCGTAGAGCTGGACGCCGAGGAGAATCTTGCGGTCGTCGCTGAGCTGGTTCGCGAGCTTTTGCGCGATCGCATTGAGATCCTGCTGCTCGTGGAGCGCGTCGCGGAAGAGCTTGCGCAGCTCGGAATAAACCGCATCGGGATAGTCGTAGCGCAGGAAGCCCAGGCTGGAGTCGATTTCCTCCTCGAGGACTTCGCTCTCCGAGCGCGCGAAGGCCGCCAGCACCTTGATGAGCGTGGGCAGCAGATTCGGCCCCTCGGAAACCGTGCGCGGCTTTCGCATGAGCCGGCGAAACAGGTGGCGGGTGCCCGCGCGGGTGCGGGCGGCCAGACGGAAAACGCCCTCGAGCCGGCTGTGCAGCGGTTTGGGGGGTTCCTTGACGGTGACTTCCACGGGGACGACGGTAGCACGAAGAGAAAACGCGTCGCAAAGGGAGTTTGCAAGTGGAGGATTGCGCGGAAACGAAATCAGCGGAATACTGCCGGGCTTTTTATGACCACCAGCCTCACCGATCCCACGACCAGCGACGCGCTTCCCGGCGGCGTTGATCGCGTGGAAAACTTGCGCGTCCGCGGGCTCACGCGCCTCATCACGCCCACGCAAATCAAGGAACAGCTCCCCGCGTCCGACGCCTCCCTGCGCACCGTCCTCGACGGCCGCGCCGCCGCCCGCCGCATCCTGCAGCGCGAGGATCCCCGCCTGCTCGTCGTCGTCGGCCCCTGCTCGATTCACGATCCCGTGGCCGCGCTCGATTACGCCGCCCGCCTTGCCACCCTCCGCCGCGAACTCGCCGACCGCTACGAAATCGTCATGCGCGTTTATTTCGAGAAGCCGCGCACGACCGTCGGCTGGAAGGGCCTCATCAACGACCCGCACCTCGACGATTCCTGCGATCTCGCCCACGGCCTCGCCCTCGCCCGCAAGCTCCTGCTCGACATCACCGCGCTGGGCCTGCCCGCCGCGACCGAATTTCTCGACCCGATCATTCCGCAATACATCGCCGACCTCATCTCCTGGTCGGCCATCGGCGCGCGCACGACGGAATCGCAGACCCACCGCGAACTCGCGAGCGGCCTTTCCATGCCGGTCGGTTTCAAGAACGGCACCGATGGCAGCGTCCAGACCGCCATCGACGCGATGAAGTCCTCGCGCACGCCGCACAGCTTCCTCGGCATCGATCAGGACGGCTCGACGAGCATCGTCAAGACCACCGGGAATCCGCATTGCCACGTCGTCCTGCGCGGTGGCCGCGATGGCGCAAACTACGAGCCGCATCACGTCGCCGTCGCCACGGAAAAGCTCCGCAAGGCCGGCCTGCCCGACGCAATCATGATCGACTGCAGCCACGCCAATTCCGGCAAGGATCCCGCCCGCCAGCATCTCGTCTGGGAGAGCGTGATTGCCCAGCGCGCGAGCGGCAGCGAAATCATCGGCGCCATGCTCGAGAGCAATATCCATTTCGGCGCGCAGCCGTCGGAAGGCGGCCCCGCCAGCCTGAAATACGGCGTGTCCATCACGGACGCCTGCCTCGACTGGGAAGCCACCGCCGCCCTGCTGCGCGGTTAAAACGCATTCCGTGCGCGTCCGCGAGATCGAGTTCGCCGCCATCGATTTCGAGAGCGCCGGCGTCGCCCGCGGCCAGACCGACGTGCCGATCCAGGTCGGCGTGGCGATCCTGCGCGACGGCACGATTGTCGAGCCTTTCGGCAGCTACGTGCAGTCGGATCGCCCCGTCGCATGGAGCGCGCGGAAGGTCCACGGCATCGCCGACGCCGATCTCGTCGGCGCGCCGACGCTCATGGCGCTTTGGCCCGAGCTACGGATGCGACTCGGAGGCCGCTGGATTGTCTCCCACGGCGCGGGCACCGAGAAACGTTTCCTGCGCGCGTTCCCCGGGCACGGCTTCGGCCCGTGGGTGGACACGCTCACGTTGTTTCAGGCCGCCGTGCCCGAGGTCGATTCCCACTCCCTCTCCGCGCTGGCCGCCGCCTGCGGATGCGAGGAGGAATGCCTGGCCCTCCGGCCCGACTTCCGCTGGCACGATGCGCTTTGCGACGCCCTCGCCAGCCTCGTCCTCCTGCGCTGGCTGATTGCCCGTTGCGCGCTGGCCGACGAACCGGCCGACGTCCTGCTCAATCCCGATCGCGCCCGCTATTTCGCACTTCGGTCCAACCGTCCTCGGTAACGATCGCGTCCAGCCGGGCGTCATGCCCCTCAAGCGGCACCCGCTCCACGAGCTGACAGGCAAAGCAGACTCCGATCCGCCGGGCCTGCATGCCGGACGCTTCCAAAAAGCGGTCGTAAAATCCCCCGCCGCGCCCCAGCCGGCCGCCCTGCGCATCGAAGGCGAGCCCCGGCACGAGAACCGTCGCCGCATCCTCCGGAAAAACGCGGGTCGCATCCTTGGCAAAGGGTTCGCGGGCGCCAAACTGCCCCAGGCACAGGTCGCGTTCCGGCTCCGTCACCCGGTGAAAAATCAGCCGCTCGCCTTCGATCCTCGGCAGCGCGATCTCCGCGCCCGCCCAGTCGGAAAGCCAGTCCGGCTCCAGCCGCAGCGGCGCAAAACCAAACACCATCCCCCGCACGCCGCTCAGATGCCGCCGGATTGCCTGCGCCTTTTCCGCCCGGGCTTCCGCCCCGAGCGCCCGCAGCGATTCGAGCGCCCACGCGCGCAGCGTTTGCTTTTCCTGTGGGATCGTGGACACTTCCGAAACCTAGTATGGTCCAGCGCATCCTCGCCAAGGAAATCCGCAAAGCGCGACGCAAGCTCGCCGTCTCCGCGGAAAAGCGCCGTAAAAGCCGCCGCCCCGCCAATCACGCCTCGATGAAGCTCGGCCCCGGCTGGCACGAGCGCAATTTTCTCACCGAAGTCATCATCCCCACGATGTTCGCGCGGCGCAACGGCTCGAAGCTGAAGCCCGCCTTTCCCGCGATCGCCGAGGGCCAGGTCTGCATCACCTGGATCGGGCACGCCTCGTTCCTCATCCAGACCTCGCGCACGAGCATTCTCATCGATCCCATCTGGGCGAAGTGGCTGAAGGTCTTCAAACGCATCAAACATCCCGGTCTCGAACTGCGCGACCTGCCCGAGATCGACCTCGTGCTCGTCACCCACGCGCACTTCGATCACCTCGACAAAAAGACCCTCCGCGCCGTCGCCGCCGAGCAACCCATCGTCGTGCCCGAGCACGTCGGAAATCTCGTCCACGGCCTCGGCTTCAATTGCGTCCATGAGCTCGAACGCTGGCAAAGCATCGAACACGAGGACGTCAAGGTCACCCTCACGCCCGCGCACCACTGGGGCGCCCGCATGCTGCACGACTCGCACCGCGGCTTCGGCGGCTTCCTCATCGAGTTTGCCGGCCGCTCGATCCTGCACTGCGGCGACAGCGCCTACGCGGCGGGAATTTTTCCGCAAATCGCCGACCGCGCCAACGTCGAGATCGCCCTCCTCCCCATCGGCGCCTACGACGCCCCGACCAAGCGCAACGTCCACATGAACCCCGAGGAGGCCCTCACCGCCTTTGGAGAACTCCGCGCCGACAAGCTCATCCCGATGCACTACGGCAGCTTCCGCCTGAGCTACGAGCCACCCCACGAGCCGCCCGAGCGCCTGCTCGAGCGCGCCCGCGCACTCGGCGTCCTCGAAAAAGTCCACCTCATGACCGAGGGGCAGCCCGTTCTATTTTAAGCCCCGCGTCGCCGCCAAAAAGCGACCGCCAAAATCCCGAGCCCGGCCAGCGCGACCGTCGTCGGCTCCGGCACCGAGGAAATCCCCCCCGCCGCGATCACGCTCAAAATCTGCGAACGATATTGCGAGATGTCCGCCGAATACGTCTGCGCGCCGTAAACCGACGTCGAGCCCGGCTGCCCCGAATAAGTTGAGACGAGGCCCATGATGCCCGCCAGCTCCCACGTCGAACCATTCTGCACGAATACCCCGCCGCCGGAATCCCCCAACGTCGCCTGCGCGGATCCCGCGAGACTCGTAAATGTCGTCGTGAAATATTCCGTCGCCCCTTCCGTCGCCGAGCCGGTCACCACATTCGTTCCCCAGCGCTTCGCCGATGTCCCCGTCCACTTGTAGCCTTGGTAGATCGATCGAAAACGATTCGTCGTCTCCGTCCAATCTGACTTCCAATCCGTCTCACCCGCCCCGCGATTCACGCCGTTGCCGATCATTGTCACCGACTGTCCGATCAACGGCGTCGATTCGCTCAAATCGAGATTCGTCAGGCCCGGACTCCCATCGATGAGGAACAACGTCAGGTCCGCCAACTCCCCATTCAGCCCCGTCAAGGTCACCGCCGTCCCCACCGCGCCGTAACTCACGCCATTCAGCGTAAAACTCCCCGCGCCCACATGCGCCGCCGTCAGCACCCAATCGTTCCCGTCGTAATTCCCGAGATAAACCCCGCTTGCCCCGCCGACCGCACCCACGTAATCCCAGCCGCCCACACCATCACCGGTCGTATTCCCCGAGCCATCGCCACCGGCCACGATCACCCCACGCGCCACCGACAGCCCCGAAAGCAGCAGGAGAAAAACGAGGCCACGCACGATTCCTCTCCTTACCACGCTTCCCGCCAATCTCCAACTCCCCCCCGCGCGGAGAAACCCTTTCCGCCTCCTGCGCCCGTATGGCAGTATCCGCCGCGTTCATGGTCGCCTACCTGCTCCGCCGCCTCGTCGCCCTCGGCGTCGTGCTCTTCTGCGTCGTGTCGGCAACCTTTTTTCTAATCCGCCTCTCCCCCGGCGGCCCATTCGACGCCGAGCGCAAGCTCCCGCCCGCCATCGAGAAGCAACTCCTCGCCAAATACAAACTCGATGGCTCCCTCTGGCAGCAATACTCCGGCTACCTCGGCGATCTCGTGCGCGGCGACCTCCGCCTCTCCACGAAATACCGCAACCGCAGCGTCAACGAAATCCTCGCGCAGACCCTGCCCGTCACCCTCGCCCTCGGCGCCGCAGCCTTCCTCGTCGCCACCCTCGCCGGCGTCTGGCTCGGCACCTTCGCCGCCACGCACCACGGCCGCCTCGGCGACACCGGCGCCATGCTCGCAGCCCTCCTCGCCATTTCCCTGCCCTCGTTCGTCATCGGCCCGCTCGCCATCCTCATCTTCGCGCTCTGGCTCGGTTGGCTGCCCGTCGGCGGGTGGGGCGGCCTCTCGCACCTCATCCTCCCCGCCCTCATCCTCGCCGCGCCCTACGTCGCCACCATCGCCCGCCTTATGCGCGGCAGCATGCTGGAGACGCTGAATCAGGACTTCGTCCGCACCGCCCGCGCCAAGGGCCTGCGCGAGAACGTCGTCCTCTACCGCCACGCCCTCCGCCTCGCCATCCTGCCCGTCATCTCCTATCTCGGCCCCCTCGCCGCGAACCTCCTCACCGGCTCCATCGTCGTCGAAACCATCTTCAACATCCCCGGCGCGGGCGGCTTCTTCGTCAATTCCATCCTCAATCGCGACGGCTTCCTGCTCGGCGGCGTCGTCATCGTCTATTGCGCCCTCCTCGTTGTGCTGAACCTCGTCGTCGATCTCGCCTACACCGTCCTCGACCGGAGAATCCAACTCGATGGATAACCCCGCGCCGCTCACGCCGATCCAGCGTCTCGGTCGCAAACCCGTCGCCGTCGTCTGCGTCGCGATTCTCACCGCCCTCGCGCTCACCGCCATCTTTGCGCCGCTGTTCTTCCCCGCCGCCTACGCCGTCCCCAGCCCGCTGCAATACGCCCCGCCCTCATGGGCCCACCCCTTCGGCACGGACCTCAACGGCCGCGACCTCCTCCTCCGCGTCCTCATGGGCACCCGCGTCTCGCTCATTGTCGGCATCTGCGGCGCCGTCGTCAGCCTCGTCATCGGCACCGCCTACGGCCTCGTCTCCGGCTACGCGGGCGGCCGCATCGACGGCAGCATGATGCGCCTGGTGGACATCCTCTACTCCATCCCGCGACTCATCTTCATCCTCGTCCTCATCAACGCCTTCAACCGGAGCCTGCAAAACTTCGCCGCCGCGCACGACTGGCAGACGCTCGTCGATTACTCCAGCATCGTCATCCTCGTCTTCAGCCTCGGCATCATCGAATGGCTCACCATGGCCCGCATCGTTCGCGGCCAGGTCCTCGCGCTGAAATCCCGCCAGTTCGTCACCGCGGCCCGCGCCCTCGGCCAGAGCCATCTCAAAATCCTTCTCCGGCACCTCCTGCCGAATCTCCTCGGCGTCATTATCATCTATCTCACGCTCACGATTCCCGCCGTCATCATCGACGAAAGTTTCCTCAGCTTCCTCGGCCTCGGCATCCAGGCCCCCCACGCCAGCCTCGGCTCCCTCCTCGCCGACGGTGCCGCCGCCATCAACCCCCTCCGCAACCTCTGGTGGACCATCGTCTTCCCGAGCGCCGTGATGGCCCTCACCCTCCTCGCCCTCAACTTCCTCGGCGACGCCCTCCGCGACGCCCTCGATCCCCGGCGCTAGCGGGAAAGTCCGCGAAACGACGCTGGCGCCATTCCTCCCCGAATTCCCCTCTCTGATCCGGTCGATTTCTTGCCGCTCACCACTGCCCGGCGGCGAGGCACCTACGGCATCAGCTGCTCGCGCGTCCGGTAATCACCCCGGCAGCAGCAAATCCGAGAGTTCCCCACGGAGGCCACGCTCGTCGCCGACACCGAACTCCTCGCCCGCGAGCACTTCGACGCTGCCGCCGTCCGGCCGCACGAAATCGAGCTGCACCGGCCGGTTGCCCGCAAATTTGCGGATCGCCGCCGCCACCCGCTCGAGATCGCCCGCCGTCAGCTTCGGCGCGGAGAAACGCAGCGCGACCGCCTTGCGCGACACCCGAGGCTTGAGCGGCTGCACGGAATTCACGTAAACGCGCACGTTGTCGTCGCGCCGGTTCACCCGCGCGCTCACCGCGATCACGCTGCCGGCCTTGAGAACCTCGGCGTTCTTCGTCGCCGTCTCGTCCCACGCGCTCAGCTCGACCGAGCCGCCGCTGATATCCTCGAGCACGAAGGCGCAAAACGGCTTCCCCTCGCGGCTGAACTTGTTCTCCGCGCTGCGAATGATGCCCGCGAGCTTCACTGTGCCGGATTCCGTCATCTCGGGCACCTCGACGATGGGCAGATATTTCGCGCTGTCGAAATGCCCGGCGTAGGCGTCGAGCGGATGTCCCGTCACGTAAAAGCCAAGAAGCTCCTTCTCGTGCTCGAGCATTTCCATCTGCGTCCACGGCTCGACCGCCGCCGTCGCTCCGTTGCGGCGCGGCGTGGCCGGCGCGGTGTCGAACGCATCGAACATCGAGACCTGCCCGCTCGCACGGTCGCGCTGGATGCTCGCCGCCGCGGCCAGCGACTCGTCGATCTGCGCAAACACCCGCGCGCGATTCGCGTCGAAGCTGTCGAACGTCCCGCACTTCACGAGCGATTCGACGAGCTTCTTGTTCACGGCGCGGGAGTCGAGCCGCGCGCAAAAATCCGCCAGCGATTCGAAGCGGCCGTTCTTTGTTCGCTCGGCAATCGCCGTCTCCATCGCGCCCGCACCGACGTTCTTGATCGCCGCGAGCCCGAAGCGAATCCCCACCGTGCCCGCGTGCGCGACGGGCCGGAATTTCAGCCCGCTCTCGTTCACGTCCGGCTGCAGCACGGGAATGCCGAGCCGCTTGCACTCGCCGAGCATGGTGGAGAGCTTCTCGGTATTGTCGGAGTCCGCGCTCATCAGGCCGCACATGAACTCGACCGGGAAATGCGCCTTCAAATACGCGGTCTGGTAGCTGATGAGCCCGTAGGCGGCGGAGTGCGATTTGTTGAACCCGTATTCCGCGAACTTTTCGAGGAAGCCGAAGATCGCGTTCGCGGTGTCGGTGGGGATTTGATTCACCTTCGCGCAGCCTTCAACGAAGACGATGCGCTCCTTCGCCATCTTCTCCTTGTCCTTCTTGCCCATCGCGCGACGGAGCAAATCCGCCTGGCCGAGCGAGTAGCCGGCGAGCACGTTCGCGGCGCGCTGCACCTGCTCCTGGTAGATGATGATGCCGTAGGTCTCCGCGCAGACCTGCTCGAGCAACGGATGCGCGTAATCGACCTTTTTGAGGCCCTTCTTGCGCTCGATGTAGTCGGGAATGAACTGCATCGGACCCGGCCGATAGAGCGCGTTCAGCGCGATGATGTCGTTGATCGACCGGAAGTCGAACTGCTTGCACCACGTCTTCATGCCGCCGTCGATCTGGAACACGCCGCCGACTTCGCCGGAGTTCAGCAGCGCGAATGTCGCGGGATCGTCGATGGGAACCGCCCGCAGATCGAATGCCGGCTCGCGCTCGTGAATCAACCGCACCGCCTCGTGAATGACGGTGAGCGTCTTCAGCCCGAGGAAATCCATCTTGAGCATGCCCAGATCGGTGAGCGGGCCCATCGCGTATTGCGTGACGACTTCGTCCTCCTTCCCGCGGCAGAGCGGGATGTATTCGTCGAGCGCGCGGTCGCCGATCACCACGCCGGCCGCGTGCGTGCCGAGGTTGCGGCTGAGGCCCTCGAGCGTGAGCGCGTAGTCCCACACCTGCTTCGTGCTGGGCTCGTTCTCGATCGCCGTCTTGAGCTCGGGATTTTTCTCCGCCGCCTTCGCGAGGTCGATGTTCAGCTCGTTCGGGATCATCTTCGCGAGCCGGTCGCCGTCGCCATAGCTGTTGCCGAGCACGCGATTCACGTCGCGGACGACGGATTTCGCGCCGAGCGTGCCGAACGTGATGATCTGCGAAACCGCTCGCTCGCCGTATTTGCGCCGCACGTATTCGATCACCTCGCCGCGCCGATCCATGCAGAAATCCACGTCGATGTCGGGCGGGCTGATGCGCTCGGGATTCAGGAAGCGCTCAAAGATGAGCCCATATTGGAGCGGGTCGAGATCGGTGATCTCCAGCACGTAGGCGATGAGCGAACCCGCCGCCGAACCGCGCCCCGGCCCCACCGGAATGTCGCGCGACTTCGCGTAGGCGATGAAGTCCCACACGATGAGAAAATAGCTCACGAAGCCGGTCTTCTCGATCACGCCGAGTTCGTATTCCAGGCGCTCGCGCACCACGGGATCATTCTCCGCGCGCTCCCCGTAACGCTCAGCGAGGCCTTTGAAACAAAGCTCGCGGAGGTAGGCGCTGCGCGTCTTTCCGGCCGGCGGCTCGTAGTCGGGATACTTCGGCTCGCCGAAGGCAAACTTCATCGTGCAGCGCTCCGCGATGCGCAGCGTATTCGCGCAGGCCTCGGGCAGCTCGGCGAAGAGCGCGGCCATTTCGTCGCCGTTCTTGAAGTAGAGCTCCGGCACGTAATGCATGCGCTTCTCGTCGTGCACCATCGAGCCCGTGCCGATGCAGATCATCACGTCGTGCGCCTCGTGGTGCGCGCGGTCGAGGAAATGCACGTCGTTCGCCGCGACGAGTCCGAGATCGAACTCGCGCGCGATCTTCACCAGCTCGGGATTGCATTGGCGCTGCGCGTCGATGCCGTGGTCGTGCAGTTCCACGAAAAAATTCTCCGCGCCGAAGATGTCGCGATACGTGGCGACGGTCTCCCGGGCCTTTTGGGGCTGACCCTGGAGCAGCCATTGGTTCACCTCGCCCTTGAGGCAGCCGGAGAGCGCGATCAATCCCGCGGAATGCTTCGCGAGCAGCTCCTTATCGACGCGCGGCTTGTAGTAAAAGCCCTCGAGGTGCGCGAGCGAGACAAGCTTCACGAGGTTGCGGTAGCCTGCGTCGTTTTGCGCCAGCAGCGTGAAGTGGAAGGCCGCCTCCTTGCCCGACGAGGCCTTCTTGTGATGCATCGAGCCGGGCGCGACGTAAACCTCGCAGCCAATGATCGGCTTCACTCCCTTCTTCTCCGCCGCCTGGTAGAACTCCACCGCTCCGAAAAGATTGCCGTGGTCGGTCATCGCCACGGCGGGCATGCCGTATTCCACGGCACGTTGCATCAAATCCTTCGTCCGAATCGCCCCGTCGAGCAGCGAATATTCCGTATGAAGGTGGAGATGAACAAAGGGCGCGTAGGACACAATCCGGGACTATAGACGCCCGGACGCGAGCGGCAAGACGACGCCCGCCGCGGCCCAATGCCCGTCGTGCATCTCGCGATAGGGAATCACGTCGAACCAGAACTCCAGCTTCCGGCGCCATTCCGCCAGCAGCCCACCCAAGCACCTCCAGCTTCATCGGCAGCACCGCGCGATCTGTTGCTCCTCGATCAGCGCTCCGACCGCCACCTTGATTTCGAGCGGCCCATCCCGCCGGAGGTTGGGAATCCAGATCGAGGAGTCAACGAGAACCATGCGACCTCAGCGATCCAGAGCCTCGACCTCGTCATTCGTGAAGGGATAATCGAACGCGCCTTCCCGCATGAGTCGGCCAAACTCCCGGGCTTCTCGCCGGTTGACGAATTCCACGACCGCCTTCGCAATGGCGGGACTCTTTTTGCTCTCGCCCGTGATCCTGACGAGGTCAGCGATTACGCTTTCCTCCAGATCAATGGTAATTCTCATGCGGCAAATTTCATCAAATATGCCCATCAACGCGACCATTTTGATGCTTATTTTACGTCAATTTAATGCTTTTTACAGATAAGCAACACCTCATCCGCCTTCGCTGCGGCCGTAAAACCTTTCTCGAATTGCAGTCGCATCTGAAAAAACAGCCCGAGCGGCATCAGCACATGCGAATAATACCACATGGCGCGCTCCCTCCGATGGCGCAGGCAGCGCATCCCGAAATCCACGAGTCGCGACGAACGCGGCTGCATGCCATAGATCGCGCTGGACTCCACCACGAAGCCATGCGCGGCGAGCCGTTCCCGCAAAACCGCCGGCTCGTAGCGCCGCGAATGCCCGACAATTTCGTCGAAGGCCGTCCAGCGATCCGGGTGCAGTGGAGCGGAAAGCAGCAGGCGTCCGCCGGGGCGCAACACGCGCGCGATTTCCCGCAGCGCCGCGGCGTCGTCCTCCACATGCTCGACGATATCCAGCGCGCAAACGAAGTCGTAGACTTCGGCGTCCCCGGGCAGCGCGGCCACCGTGCCGACCGTCGCCCGCGCACCGCCCTCGCGCAGTGCCGCCACGGCCGCCTCGCTCAGATCGACGAAATCCGTGCCGCGCAGGGGCAGTCGCGGACGCAGCCCCGGCCCGATCTCCAGCCGCGACGCCGCCTCCGCCGTCAGCTCGCACACGACGGGCCAGGTATTGAATCGTTCCGCCGGCACGAGCCGCGCCCGGCTCCAGAGCGCGTCATAAAACCGGCGATTGAACTCCGCGAGCGACGGCTGCGATCCGTCGCCCCTCTCGCGATCCGGCTGCCGCGCGATCCAGAACCAATACCGCACCCGCCAGATCACGAACGCCGCCGCACCGGCCGCCAGCAGCGGCAAAATGAACCTCCGCAGCTTCATGAAAGGCTACCCCGGCGCGGAAGCGTTCACGTCGCAGAACTCGAAGCGCGCGCCGGAAAACAACCCTCGATCGCTCATCTTCAAATCGGGAATCACGAGCAGCGCCATGAACGACAGCGTCATGAACGGATCGCGCAACGGCGAGCCCAACTCCCGCGCAAACGCCGCGACCTCTTCGTAGCGCGCGGCCACCGCTTCGCCCGGCTGCACGGACATCAGTCCCGCGATCTCGAGCGGCAGCACGCGCGACGTTTCGCCATCCGTCGCGACCACGCCGCCACGGGTCGCGATCAATTCATTCACCGCCACCGCGAGCGCTTCGTCCGAGCAGCCCACCGCCACGATGTTGTGCGAATCGTGCGCGACGGAGGAGGCAATCGCCCCCCGCCGCAGGCCGAATCCGCGAATGAAACCCACCGCCGGCGGCGCGGGCGCGTAGCGATTCACGACCGCAATTTTGAGCACGTCGCCCGTCACTTCCGCGACCTCGTGCCCGGTGATGAGTTCGCCATCCTGTGCCACGATCACGTTTACCGGCCCCGTCACCGAAAAGGCGAAATCCTCCGACGCGACCGGCGCGGCGACAAAGTGATTGAGCGGCTCGGTCGGAACCGCTGGCAGATGCGAAACACCGCCCGACGCGACGCGCACGCCATCGAGCCACGTTTCCGCCACGCGAAATTCGACGAGGTCTTCAACGACGATGAAATCCGCCGCGTCCCCGGGACGCAACAATCCGATCGGCAGCCGGTAATGCGCGACGGGATTCACGCACGCGCACCGCAGCACGTCGAAGACATCCGCCCCGCCCGCCACCGCGCGCGCCACGAGGCGGTCGATGTGGCCGCGCACCAGCGCGTTTGGATGGAGGTCGTCCGTGCAGAGCATGCAGCGGTCGGGATGCGACTTCAGCAGCGGCTCCAGCGCCGCGAAATTGCGCGCGGCGGACCCCTCGCGGATCGAGATCATCATCCCCGCGGCGATTTTATCGAGCGCCTCGGGCAGGCTGTAACATTCGTGATCCGTCTCGATGCCCGCCGCTGCGTAACGCGCCGCCTGCTCGCCGCGCAGCCCCGGCGCGTGGCCGTCCACGGGCTTTCCCGCCGCGTGAGCAGCCGCGATCATTCCCAGCAGCGTCGCGTCGCCCGCCAGCACGCCGGGCCAGTTCATCACCTCGCTCAGGTAGCCGATCTCCGACCGCGCGAGGAGTTCCGTCACCTCCGCGAGCCCGAGCGCCGCCCCCGCCGTCTCGAAAATCGTTGCCGGCACGCACGGCGACGCGCCGAAGCAAAATTTGAACGGCGTCTCCCGCGCGTTCGCCAGCATGAACTCCACGCCCGCCACCCCGAGCACGTTCGCGATCTCGTGGGGATCGCTCACGGTCCCGACGGTGCCATGCGCGACCGCCAGCCGGGCAAACTCCGCCGGCGGAAGCATCGAGCTCTCGACGTGCACGTGCGCGTCGACAAAGCCGGGCAGAAGGAAGCGACCCGGCGCGGAAACGACCTCGCGAATCTCCGCGATGCGACCGTCTTCAATGCTGACCTCGGCGGGAAAAATCGTCCGCCGATGCAAATCGACGAGCTGACCGGAAACAACCATGCCGGCGACTATGCACGTTTCCCGCGCTTTTGGATCGCAAAGAAAATCGCCTCGCCGGTGGCGGGTGACGCCAGCTCGACCGGACCGCCGGGTTCGCCGAAGGCCGCGACGGCGTCGCGAATCGCCTCACGCACGGAGATCGCGAGCATGAGTGGCGGCTCGCCCACGGCCTTGCTGCCATGCACCACGCCGGCCTGCGCGGCGTTCGGCAGCAGGCGCACGCGGAAGTCCGCCGGCGCATCGCTGTAGGCCGGAATCGCATACGTGCTCGCGCTGTGCGTGAGCAGGCGGCCGGCGTCGTCCCACTTCAATTCCTCGCGCGTAAGCCAGCCCATGCCCTGGACGAATCCGCCCTCGATCTGGCCGCGATCGACGGAGGGATTCAGTGATTCGCCGACATCGTGGACGATATCCACGCGCCGCACGCGATGCGCGCCCGTCCAGCCATCGATCTCCACCTCACTCACCGCCGCCCCGCAGCCGAAATAGTAAAACGGCCGACCCTTGCCCGTCGCGCGGTCCCAATGAATCTCGGGGGTGCGGTAAAAGCCCGTGGCCGAAAGCGAAATTCGCGCCCGATGCGCGCTGTCGCAAAGCTCGCCGAAGGAAATGGTGCGCGCGGGATTGGAAGAAAAACCCGCGCGGCCATCGGCGAGAAAAAATTCCGCGTCGGCGGGCGCGTCGAGCATTTCCGCCGCGAGCAGGCACAGGCGCTCTTTCAATTGCCGGCAGGCGTCGCGCACGGCGGCGCCGTTGAGGTCCGCCCCGCTCGACGCCGCGGTCGCCGAGGTGTTCGGCACTTTGTCGGTGCGCGTCGCCATCATGCGGATGCTCCGCGCGGGCAGGCCCAGCTCGCGCATGGCCACGCCGAGAATTTTCGTGTGGAGCCCCTGCCCCATCTCGGTGCCCGCGTGGTTGATCTGCACGGTGCCATCGACGTAGGCAAGCAGCAGCGCGCCGGCCTGGTTGTAGGGCGTGAAGGTGAAGGAAATGCCGAACTTCACCGGCGTGATCGCGAGCCCGCGCTTGCGCATCGGGTGCGCGGCGTTCCAGGCGTCGACCTCGGCCCGGCGGCTGGAAAAATCAGCGTCGGCGAGCGCGCCATCCCAAAGCGTGCGGATGCGGTTGTCGCCGATTTCCTGGCCGTAGTGCGTCGTGTTCGTCTCGCCCGCTCCTCGGTAGAGATTCCGCTCACGCACGACTTCCGGCGGCAGGCTGAGCGTGCGCGCGATGCGATCAAGGATCTCCTCGATGACGACCATGCCCTGCGGTCCGCCGAAGCCGCGAAAAGCGGTATTGGAAACGAGGTTCGTCTTCGCGACGCGACCGGAGAATTCGACGGCGGGCAGGTAGTAGGCGTTGTCGAGATGGAAGAGCGCGCGGTCGGTGATCGGCATCGAGAGGTCGAGCGACCAGCCGCCGTTCGAGATGAGAGCGACCTGCGCGGCGAGGATCCGGCCGTCGTCGTCGAAGCCGACGTCGAACCGCGCGTGAAATGGATGCCGCTTGCCCGAGAGCTGCATGTCGAGGTCGCGGTCGAGCTGCACGCGCACGGGCCGGCCGGTTTTCCAGGCGGCCAAAGCGGCGAGCGCGGCCCATGTGTTGCCCTGCGTCTCCTTGCCGCCAAAGCCTCCGCCCATGCGCGGCGCCTCGACGACGACTTCGTTGCGCTGGAGGCCGAGCACGCGGGCGACGATGATTTGAATTTCGGTCGGATGCTGCGTCGAGCTGCTGACGAATACGCCGCCGTCGGGCAGCACCTCGGCCCAGGCGGCGTGGGATTCGAGGTAGAAATGTTCCTGTCCGCCGAGGTCGAACTCGCCGGCAAGGCGATGCGGCGCCGTCGCAAGGGCGGTGGAGGCATCGCCGCGGCGGATGAAGTTCGGCTCGGTGTGAAAGCTGTCGTTCGCCACGGCATCCGCGATGGTAAGCACGGGCGGAAGCGGCTCGTAATCGACCTCGACGGCCTGCGCGGCGGCGCGGCAGGCGGCCTCCGATTCGCCAATCACGCAGGCGACCATCTGGCCGTGAAATTCCACGGTCTGGTCTGCGAGCAGGATTTCGTCCGGACGCGAACAGCCCACGTCGTTCACGCCGGGCACGTCGGCGGCGGTGAGAATCGCGGCGACCCCCGGCATGGCCGCGGCTCGCGCGGTGTCGATGCGCAGGATGCGCGCGCGCGCGTGCGGCGCACAGACCGGCCAGAGCGTGAGCATGCCGCCTCGGCGCAGGGCGATATCCTCGACGTATTGCGCCGCTCCGGTCACGTGGCCGATCGCGCTCTCGTGGGCAAGATTTCGCGTCGCGTCCGCGATCGGCCAGGGCGGAATCGCCTCGGCGACCTCCGGCTCCAGCGGTTCGTTCGCGGCGAATTTGCGCCAGAGGCTCACGACCAGCTTCGCCCGAAATTCCGCGCTGCCTCGGGCGTCGGAGATGGGCGAAAAGACGCGGGCGAGAATTTCTGCAACGGCATCCACCGTGTCGGCGTCGAGCGGGCGTCCGAGCAGGGCCGCGCCGGCTTCCGCCACGAGCGCAGGGCTGGCCGCAACGCCACCGAAGGCCAGCCGTGCGCCACGAATCACGCCGGCCGCGTCAAAGTCCATCGCGAAGGCCGCAGCCACGATGCTGATGTCCATTTCCACGCGCTTGGAGACTTTCAGGAACGCGGCGCGGCGAGTCACCGCCCCCGCCGCGAGCGTGCGTGGAATGCAAATCGCCGTGAGGATTTCGTCGGCCGCGAGAACCGTTCGACGATAGCCCGTGAAAAATTCCACGAGCGGCACGCATCGCTCGCCATGCACGGATGCCAAAACGACACTCGCGCCGAGCGAGAGCAGCACCGGTGCGCTGTCGCCGATGGGCGATGCGGTGGCAAGATTGCCGCCGAGCGTGGCGCGATTGCGAATCTGGCGCGACGCGAAGAGGCGCAGCATTTCCGCGAAGGAGGGAAATTCTCCGGCGAGCATTTCCTCGATCTGCGTGAGCGTCGCACCCGCGCCGAGCCGCCACTCGTTCTCGTCGGCCACGCATTCACGCAGGACTTCCACCGCCTCGACCGAGAGGAGCATCGGGAACGGGCGGGCCTTCTTGTTGATCTCGACGCCGATCTCCGTCGCGCCCGCGACAAGCGCGGCCTCGGGATGCGTGGCGCGCAGCGCAAGCAGCTCGGACAGCGTCGCGGGGCGCAGGAAAATATCGGCGGCTCCGCCGTAGGCCATTTCGCAAAGCGCCGGCAGTGGCTGGCGCAGGCGGTCGGCGAAGGCATCGTCGCATGGGCTCGCGAGCAATTCCGTCGCGGCGGCGCGGATCGGCCGGTAGCCGGTGCACCGACAGAGGTTCCCGCAGAGTTGGTCTGCCACGGCGGCGGGATCGTCCATTCCCGGGCGATACGCAGCCTCGAAAAGCGACATCACGAAACCGGGCGTGCAGTAGCCACATTGCGATCCGGAGTTCCGCACCATGCAGGCCTGGGCGGGATGCAGTTCGCCGCCGCGGGCAAGCCCTTCGACGGTGAAGATTTCGCGTCCCGCGAACATCGGCAGCAGGGCGATGCAGCTGTTCACCGCGCGATACGTGGCCGCGCCCGCCGCATTGCGTTCCACGAGCGCCACGGTGCAGGCGCCGCAATCCCCCTCCGCGCAACCTTCCTTCGTGCCGGTGCAGCCCGTGCCGCGCAACCAGTCGAGGAGCGTGGTCTGCGCCGAAATTCCGCGCACCTCGCGGCGAACGCCATTCACCGTGATCTCGAAGTGAGTTGATGGCTGGGAGTCGATGGTTGGAGGGGGTTAGGCGGAAAGGTTACGCAGCGTAGCGGCGAGCACGGCGACGCCTTTCGCGATGGATTCGGCGCTGGCGAACTCGTCAGGCCGGTGGCTCCAGCCGTTGTGGCACGGAATGAAAATCATCGCCATCGGGCAAAGCCGCGCCATGAAGAGTGAGTCGTGGTAGGCGCGGCTGATCATCCGCGTGACGCTGCAACCATGCGCCTGGGCGGCGGCGCAGATCATCGCGACGAGTTCGGGATCGCACGTGGCGGGCGCGTCGGAGTTGATCACCTCGATGGTGATGTCCACGCGGCGGCGGGCGGAAATGGACTCGATTGCCGCGCGAATGGACAACTCGGCGCGCGCGCGCGTTTCGAGATCCGTGTCGCGCAGATCGATCTCGACCAGCGCGCGGACGGGCACGCTGTTGATCGCGCCGGGCTCGATCCGAATCACCCCCGTCGTGCCCACGGTATCAACGCTGCCGGATTCCAACGCGGCCTGCTCGACCGCCAGCGCCAATTCCGCCGCGGCGAGCGAGGCGTCCCGCCGCAGCGGCATGAGCACCGCTCCCGCATGACCGCCTTCGCCCTCGATTCGCACGCGAAATGCCGCCGGCGCGGCGATCTTCTCCACTGCGCCTATGTCGATGCCCTCGCGATCGAGCAGCGGACCCTGCTCGATGTGGAGTTCGAGAAATGCCTCGTAGCATCCGGCTGGCAGTCGCACGGACTCGACCGCGCCTTCGCAGCCGGCGGCGTTCCGCAGCGCGTCGAGGGATCGTCCCTCCGTGTCGCGTAGATCGGCGGCGGCCGCCGCGTCGATGGATCCGGACAGTAGGCGGCTGCCGAGGCAACCGATGCCGAAACGCGTCGGCTCCTCGGCCGTGAACATGATGATCTCGATCGAACGGCGCGGGCGAAAGCCCTCGCGTTGCAGGATTCTCACGGCCTCGAGCGCGCCGAGCACGCCGACGACGCCGTCGAATTTGCCGGCGTTCGGGATGGCGTCCGTGTGCGAGCCCGTTGCCACGGCGGGCAGCTCCGGCTCGGCGCCCACCCAGCGGGCAAAAATGTTTCCCACGGCGTCCTGGCGCACAACCAACCCGGCGGCGACGAATTTTTCACGGAGCCAGGTCCGGGCTCGAATGTCCTCGGCGGAAAACAACACGCGAGTGACGGCGGGTGACGGATCGGAAGTGATCGCCGAGAGTTCGTCGATCTCGCGCTGGAGGACGGCACTCATGGCAGCGGGCTACGGTTGACGTCCTTGTAATAGAGGTAGCTCGCGGGCTGCTTGCCCATCGCGACGAACCACTGCGGGCAGTAGGGCGCCATCCAGATCGCGTCGCCCGCGGTGACCGGATACCACGCGTCCTCCAGCCGGTAAACGCCCTCGCCCTCAAGCATGATGAGGCCGTGCTCCATGATATGCGTCTCGACAAACGGCAGGCGCGCGCCGGGTTGATACGTGAAGAGATTCACCGCCATGTCGAACGCCAGCACGTCAGGCAGCAGCGTCTTCAGGCGCGCATCGGGATCGCCCAGGAAGGGCTGTCCCTCGATGTCCGCAGCATCGCCAAAGATCGGCCCGGGCGCGGCCACGCTGGCGAGCGGGACGAATTGCTTTTGAAACACGGTGACGCGCGTGCCTTTTTTCGGCCTGGCGATCACGAGCGGCGCATCGGCCGGGGCAAAAACGTAACCGCCCTCGCCGAGGAGCTGGGACTTTCCGCCGACGCTCGCGGCGCAGCGACCGCTCATCACATACACGCAGGTCTCGACGCCCGGCTCCGCAAATTTCGCCCGGCCGCCGCCCGCGAAGGTGAGCAGCAATTGCGTGAGCTTCGCGCCCATTGCCGGCGAGATGATCACGTTCGCCACCGCGCCCGTGATGCCCGGCAGCACGCTGGGCACCAATCCGTCGGGCGCGATCAAGGCATGTCGAAGTCCCACCCGGGTGCGCGTGTCGCCAAATACAGTCATACGATTCGTGATAAAAAACGTCCGCCGCCAGTTGGCAAGCCTTGCGCGTCGAGGGGGATTTCCCTGCCTCGCAGCAGGGATCGCGCCACCCGGCTCGCAATTTTGCGTCCGATATAGGGCGACGTGCGATGGCGGTAGTTTAATTCCTCCGCGGTAATCGTCCGTGGCTCGGTGCGTTCGACGAAAATCAAATCGGCGTCGAAGCCCGGCGCGATGCGCCCCTTGCGGTCGCCGAATCCAAATCGCGCGGCCGGATGCGTGGAGACGAGTTCCCACACCGCGGGCAACTGCCCATCATCGAGCGCGTCGAGCAGCAGCAGGAATCCGTGCTGGCAGCCCATGATCCCACCCCACACGGCGAATATATCGTCGCCTTGCTTCATGTCCGGCGGCGCGGGCGAATGGTCGGAGCCAATGCAATCGATTCGGGCGGCCAGCATTTCGCGCCAGAGTTCCTCCCGCGTCGCGGCAGCGCGCAACGGCGGCGCGCATTTCGCAAACGCGCCGTGGGCAAACATGGCCGCCTCGTCGAGCAAGAGATGATGCGGACATACCTCCGCCGTCACGTCGAGACCGTCCGCCTTCGCCGCCGCGACCATCGCGACGGCTGCCGGCGTGCTGAGATGGACGACGTGCAGCGCGCAGCCGGTCTCGCCCGCGAGATCGAGCGCGACGCGCACCGCCTCGAGTTCCGACTCCTCCGGCCGCGAGTCGAGAAACGCCCGCACGTCGGCGCGCCCCGCCGCCCTCACCGCGGCGGTCCATTCGGCGACGATGGCGGCGTCCTCCGCATGCACCGCGACCGGCAGTCCGATCCCGGCCGCGATCTTCATCCCCTCGCGCAACACGCGGGCATCCACCCCGGGAAAATCCGCGATGCCGCTGTCGATCATGAACGCCTTGAAGCCGACGACGCCACAGTTTGCCAGCTCTTCCAGCCGGTGGAGATTTTCGGGAATCAGTCCGCCCCACAATGCGAAGTCGAGCACGGACGACGCCTCGCCCGCCGCGCGCTTTTGCTCGAACGACTCGCGGTCGATCGTCGGCGGCGAGGCATTGAGCGGCATATCGACGAAGCTCGTTCCCCCGCCCCACGCAAGCGCCCGCGAGCCCGTGGCAAATCCCTCCCAGTGCGCGCGGCCCGGCTCGTTGAAATGCACATGCGCATCAAACACGCCCGGCAGCACGAGCTGGCCCGTCGCGTCGATCTCGTCGGCGCCCGCCCCGGAAGACAGCGCCGGCCCGACCTCCACGATCACCTCGTCGACAATGCGCACATCCGTCCGCTCGAGACCCGACGACGTAAGAACGCGCCCGCCTCGAATGATGCATTCCCGCGCGTTCATGGCCGCACTCGTTGCAGAAAATCGCAGAAGACCTTCACGGCCTGCCGCAGGTCGCGCAGCGCGACGAATTCATCGGGATGGTGGCTCAGGCCGCGCCGGCAGCGCACGAAAAGCATCGCCACCTCGCAACACTTCGCGAGCACCATGGCATCGTGCCCCGCTCCGCTCCGCAGCCGCACCACCGGCTGGCCCGTCGCCGCCACCGCCTCCGAAAGCCTTCGGGTGAGTCCCGCGCTGAACTCCACCGCCGCCAGCGAATCGACCAGCTTCCATTCGCAGTGCAACCCCCGCTCCTCGCACACCCGGATCGCCTCCCGCTCAAGGGAATCGCACACCCCGGCGACCTGGGCGTCGCGGGGATGTCGCACATCGAGGGAAAAATCGACGAGGCCGGGAATGACGTTCCCCACGCCGGGACGCACCTCCACCTTGCCAATCGTCGCGACCAGGCCCTTGTGGCTCTTCGCCAGGCGCTCGACGAAGACCGCGAACTCCGCCAGACCCGCAAACGCGTCGCGCCGCGCGGTCATCGACACCGTTCCCGCGTGTCCCGCCTCGCCGAGGAAGCGCACCCGCAGCCGGGCCTGCGCATTGATGCCCGTCACCACGGCAACGGAACGATTGAGACGTTCCAGCTCCGGCCCCTGCTCGATGTGCACCTCCACGAATCCGAGAGCCCGGCGCCGTGGAAACGAAGGCGCCTCGTAGGGCCGCCCGTTGAATCGCTCGAGTGCCTCCCGCAGCGTCACTCCTTCCGCGTCGCGCAGCACGAAGTCCGCCTTGCGCAGCCCACCGACGACCGCCTTGCTGCCCAGGCAGCCCGCCTGAAAACGCGTCCCTTCCTCATCCGAGAAGCCAAAGTGCAAAATCGAAAACGGCGGCGCCCAGCCGGACGCGCGCAGGATTTCGACCGCCACGATGGGAAGCAGCACCCCGAGGATGCCATCGTAGCGGCCCGCGTTGCGAACGGTATCGAGATGCGATCCCATCAACAGCACCGGCGCGTCGGGCGTCGGTCCCTCGATCCAGCCACGAAGATTTCCCGCCGTGTCCACGCTCGTCGAAAACCCCGCCGCCGCCATCCACGCGCCGACCGCGGTGTTCGCCCGCGCCATGGCGGGAGAAAGGAATGTCCGCGTGATGTGGCCGGGCTCGTCGGTGATATGCGCGAGTTCGTCGATGCGGTCCTTCAACACGGCCGCGGCTGCCCCATAGTCCATCTTTGCGCTCAACTTCCCCGATACGTGCTGTAGCTCCACGGCGTGCAAAGCAGGGGAACGTGATACGATTGCGCGGCATCTCCGATGCGAAAGCGCACCGGCACCACGTCCAGAAAACCGGCCGTGTCGCCGAAATATTCCGCGACGAAAAACCGCAGCTCGAAAATGCCGGTCCTCATCGCGCCCGGGCCGAGCATCGGGGCATCGGTGCGGCCGTCGGCGTTCGTGACCGCCGACGCGAGCACCGCGCCGGCGTCGTCCGCGAGTTCGATGCGCATTCCGGCCGCCGGCGCTCCGCGCACCAGATCGAGAACGTGTGTGCTGAGTTTCCCGCTCATTCGGTGATGCGATCGCGCAGGCGATATTCGGCAATCTTGCGCACTTCGGCGAGAGCGGTGCCCAGTTCCACGTGGGGCGGGAGAAGCAACCGCCTCCGGAGCGCGGCGCGAATGCCGTGCTTCGTGTGCTCCCGCACACAAATGATAAACGGAAAACCCGTTCGCTGGCGATACCGCTCGTTCCAGTCCTGAAACGCGGCGAGTTCACGTTCCGTCAGGCGATCCAGCCCGGCGGATGCCTGCTCGCGAGCCGAGTCCGGCGTGAGACCATTTGCCAGCGCGAGCTTGCCGGCGAGATCGGGATGGGCGCGCAGCAGGGCCAGTTGCCGCGCTTCGTCGGCCTGGCTCACGGCGAGTCCCATGCGCCCGGCCAGCGCGTCGAGACTGGCAAACGGCCGCTCCGCCACGACGGCCTCGGCCACCCACGGCGAATGTTCCCAGATCCCCTCCAGCGCCGCGCGAAAAGCCTCTTCCGACGAGGAATTCAGTTCCGCCAGCGTCATCCGCCCGGTGTCATGCATGGAGCGAAATTCTTAACGCGCGTCCAACATTCCGCCAATCTTTTGATCGCGGGCACGAAACTTTCTTGTAGAGACAGGCTTATGGCCACCCTGGGAACCAATCGTTACGGCAAACACAAGGTGCGCGTGCTGCGCAAACACGTGGAGGGCGCGACGCAATCCGTCGTCGAAATCTCCGCCGATGTCCTCCTCGAGGGCGCCTTCGAGCGCTCCTACCTCAGTGACGACAACACGCAAATCGTCGCAACGGACACCGTGAAAAACACGGTCATCGCGCTCGCCCATCAGCACCTCGACCCGTGCATCGAGAATTTCGCGCTCACGCTCGGCCGCCATTTTCTGGACCGCCACGCGCACGTCGATCGCGTGCTCATCGAGCTGCGCGAGCGTCGCTGGGACCGCATGACCATCGCCGGCCAGCCCGCGCCGCATTCCTTCCACGCCTCGCCCCTCGGCGAACCCTTCACCAAACTCGCCGTCACGCGCGCGGGCTATGAGCTCGAATCCGGCGTCCGCGGCCTGCTCGTGCTGAACTCCACGAATTCCGCCTTCTGCAACTTCGACCACACGGAATTCACGACGCTCGTCGATGCCACCGACCGCATCCTCTCGACCGTGATGAAGGCCACCTGGAAATTTCTCCCGGGCGACGCGGACTTCGCCGCAACCAACGCCCGCGTGCTCGCCACGCTGCTCGAAGTCTTCGCCACGCGCTTCAGCCCCTCCGTGCAACGCACCCTCTTCGAAATGGGCGAGGCCGCCCTCGCCATCGCGCCGGAGATCAGCGAGGTCGCGCTGCGCATGCCGAACAAACACTACTTCACCGCAAACCTCGCACCCTTCGGCCTGGAAAATCCAAATCTCACCTTCATCCCGCAGGACGAGCCCCACGGCCAGATCGAGGCCGTGGTGCGGCGCTGATCGTTATAAATTTTCCGAGATCGTCTTGAAGACGTCGGTGTTGTCCTTGAAACCCTGGAGTTTCTCGGAACCCGGGCCGGTGCTCACGGAGATGACATCCTCGACGACGCCGAGGCCGGCGGGCGCGGGCACCGCCGAGGGCTCGGAGGATTTTTGCGGCTGATCCGGCGAGGCGGCGTCCTTCGGCACGGCGCCGCCGGGGCCGGTGGACCACGTGATGAAGGGCACGGTCTGCGGATTGATGCCGATCACGGACATGCCGCGGTCGTTCTTGAATGGGTAGCCGTTCATGCGCAGGCCGCCGACGGATTGCTTGCCGGTGACGATGATGAGCGCGTTGTTGCCGGCGTATTGGAGGGCGGCGCCGACCGCGCGGTCGAGCTCGACGATTTCGCGCAGCGTGCGCTCGCCTTCGTTGGCTTGCGAGGCCTGCGCGATGAGGCCGGCATCGACGACGAGGA